>Ga0209581_1000425_pt1 | contig 92180 bp, 76 predicted proteins | sample Coa_R2_FD_187160 | JGI IMG/M metagenome (GOLD analysis project Ga0209581, IMG submission 187160) | Surface soil microbial communities from Centralia Pennsylvania, which are recovering from an underground coalmine fire - Coalmine... | ecosystem: Environmental > Terrestrial > Soil > Unclassified ...
CAGTCGTGCTGCCAAGAGGTTTTCAGAAAAGTCGAGCTTACTAACCAGCCCACTTCGGGCAGGCAAAAAAGACCCTTGGGCACAGGCTGGCACGGACTAAAGCGGTGCAAGTCATTGTGTTTCAATATGTTGCAATGGTTAGGATTTAAGCCTTTCGAAGGATTGTAACTTATTGACTTTAAGACGTTTAGAGTTTTGTGAAACCCTCCGGGTAAATGCAGGTTAGTACCCGCAGGGGCGGGTCCCATCGAAGGGAAAGTTTATGGAATACACATATCAAGACATCGCGAAAATGATCGACCATTCGCTCTTGAATCCCACGATGACCGAGAGCGATCTCGAAGCAGGCTGCCGACAGGCAATCGAATACGATTGTGCCAGTGTCTGCGTTATGCCCTACTTTCTGCCTCGCTGCGCGGAAATCCTGAAAGGCAGCACTGTGAAGCCGGGCACGACGGTCGGCTTTCCGCACGGCGGCCACTCCACCGCTGTCAAAGTGGCGGAAGCCGAGCGCGCCCTGGACGACGGCTGCGAAGAAATTGACATGGTTGCCAATATCAGCAAAGTGGTCAGTGAAGACTGGCACTATGTGCAGCGGGACATTGGGGCGGTGATCGAGGTCGCACACGGCCGGGGTCGGAAAGTGAAGGTCATCTTTGAGGACTGCTACCTGAAAGACCATCACAAAATTCGGCTTTGCGAAATCTGTGGCGAACTGAATGCCGACTGGGTCAAGACTTCCACCGGCTATGGCACCGGAGGCGCAACCATCGAAGACCTGAAGCTGATGCGGCAGCACTCACCGGCTCACGTGCAGTTGAAGGCGGCTGGAGGAATTCGCACGCTCGATGCCCTGCTCGAAGTTCGTGCCATCGGCGTGACGCGCGTCGGTGCCAGTCGCACGGCGGATATTCTCAATGAATGCAGACGAAGGCTGGGAAGATCAGCCCACAAGCCATTTCAAAACCCCTGATTCATTTGGATAACCCATTGACTCCAAATGGGCCGGGACGGGTTTTGAAACTGCTTGCAGGCAGATCGATCGCCGCCCCGAGATAATTTGATATCTCAGATTTGAAATTTGGCATTCGCCACTGTTGGCTGCCGGTCGCGATCTGCGGAGGAGACCGAAATGAGCACATGCAGGAATTGGAGATTTAAATTGCAAATTGGCATCACTGTGCTCGTGCCCCTTTTCTGTTTTGCGGCGCAGGTCAAGGCGCAAACTCATCCAGTCCGTACGGAAAGCGGACTTGTTTCCGGAATTGTGCTGGGTGACGGTCTGGAGTTCTTCAAGGGCATTCCATTTGCCGCACCGCCCGTGGGCAATCTGCGCTGGCGACCGCCCGAGCCTCCCGCGGCCTGGCAAGGAATTCGCAACGCTGACAGTTTTGGCCCTCCGTGCATGCAGCCGGAGTCACCTGAACGCCTGGGGCCGTGGACGCGCGTCTTTCTTTCCAAACTCAAGCCGAGCGAAAATTGCCTTTACGTAAACATCTGGACCACTGCACAGCAGCCGAAGAGGCCTCGTCCGGTGATGGTCTGGGTTTACGGCGGAGGCTTTACCAGCGGCGCAGGCAGTGTTGAGATCTACGATGGAACGGCGCTCGCGCGACAAGGCGTCGTTGTCGTGAACTTCAATTACCGCCTTGGGCCGTTTGGTTTTCTTGCTTATCCGGCCCTCGCCGGGGAGTCGGCGCATCATTCCGCCGGGAACTACGCGCTGCTCGATCAGATTGCTGCTCTTCGCTGGGTTCAACGGAACATTTCCGCATTCGGCGGCGATCCGCACCGCGTAACGATTTTCGGTCAGTCGGCAGGAGCAGCGAGCGTCTGGCTGCTGATGCAATCGCCCCTCGCACAGGGACTGTTCGAGCGCGCCATCGTGATGAGCGGTCCGGCGGTAATTCCCTCGCCAGCTATTTCCGGCAGCACCAGCCTGGCGGTTGCCGAGGACCAGGGCCAACAATTCGCGGCCGATCTCGGCGCAAAATCGCTTGACGAACTGCGAGGGCTCCCGGCAGAAAAGATCACACAGAATACAGAGCACATGCGCTGGGCGCCGATCGAGGATGGATGGGTGATTCGTGCGGGTTGGCATCCTGAACGCGAGGTGGAAGTGATCAACGGCATGGTTGCGGACGACATCGGAATCGGTTACTACGGCAATGGCCCCGCGCCCGCTCTAACACTCAGCGATTATCACAAGCGGTTGCAGGATATCTGCGGAGCCGATGCGCGAAAGTGCGAGAAACTCTATCCGGCAACTGACGCTCAGCAGGCCGGAGAAGCCCTCCGCATGGCGCTCGAAGACCGCGCGCGAGTTTCGCTCTATGAGTGGGCCGCGCAGCAGGTCCACTTAAGTCCGAAAGTGTACCTCTATTATTTCAATCGCGAGCTTCCCTGGCCGCAGCACCCCGAATATCGCGTGTTCCATTCTTCCGAGTTGCCTTACGTTTTCGATAACCTCAAACTCCTCCGCCGCCCGTGGCAACCCGTGGATTGGCAGGTGGCCAGCGTTATGTCGTCGTACTGGACTGACTTCGCAAAAACCGGCAGCCCTAACAGCAAGGGTCTCCCGAACTGGCCGGCTTTCCGCGGCGGGAACTTCACCATCATGCAGATCGGCGCGCCCATGGGGCCGGTCCCAGTGGCTGCACCCGCCCGGCGACGATTCTGGATCGAAAAGCTCCATAAACCGCTGGGCTTTTAGCAGCAGGCGGAATATGCGGAGAACTCATGAAAGGACGAAGGGGCCGGCAACCCTCAGCAGGTCCAAAACCTGCTCCTTCGGTCTGGTGAAGGTATCGCAATGATATTTCATCCGTGCAGTCCGTGCTATCCAAGTCAGTCACGGCGCATCGCCTGGTGCGCGCCGGCGTTTTTGTTCGTTGCCGCCGTTATCCTAGCTCAGGACCCGGCGGAACCTCCGGGCGGGGTGCCCGAGGTGAATTTGCTGCCCGCACCTGCGGGCGCGATTTCGCTGGCCCAGGTGCATCCAGACAATTTGCGCAAAACGATTGCGGGCCTCGTTTCCTGCGGCACACGACACTCGCTGTCCTCCTGGACCGATTCCAAGCGCGGCATCGGCTGCGGGCGCGACCACATCGTGGCGGAGTTCAAAAAGATTGCGGCAAGCTCCGACGGGCGGCTGCGCGTCATCGTGGACCGATTTCAAGTGAAAGCCCCGCGCACCGGCAACAAACTCGTTCCTATGGAAAACGTGTACGCCATTCTTCCCGGGGATGATCCGGCCCTTGCAAAGACCGCATTCGTTGTTTCGGGGCATTTTGATACGATGCCGACAAACATCATGGATTCGGCTTCCGACGCGCCCGGTGCTGATGACGATGGTTCTGGAACGGCGGTTTCGATTGAGTGTGCGCGTCTGCTGGCACGAGGCCATTACCGGGCGACGCTGGTGTTCGCCGCTGTTTCCGGCGAAGAGCAGGGACTGCTGGGCGGTACCCGGCTGCTGCATTATCTGGAACAGCAAGGCTATACCGTGGGCGCTATGCTTGATGACGACATCGTCGGAGCGGATTTCACTCCGGGCGCGCCGCACCGCGTTCGACTGTTTTCGGGCGGCGGCACCGCGGATGATTGCGACTCGCCCTCACGCGAACTGGCGCGGCTTATAGAAGAGATCGACGGTCGGCGAAACATCCGTCTGGTCTTTCGCCTGGACCGCCTGGGCCGCGGCGGCGATCACTACCCGTTTTACAAGGCGGGCCTGCCGGCTGTGCGGTTCACCGAGCCGCTTGAGGACTACCATCACGAGCATCAGACCCCACGCGTCGTGGGCGGCGTCGAATACGGCGATCTGATGAAGTTTCTTAATTTCGATTTCATGGCCCGCGTGGCTCGTGATAACGCCGAAGCCCTTCGTGAACTGGCCATGGCCCCCGCTCCTCCCGCGGACTTGCAGATTGGCGGCGCGGTGACGCCAAGCGCCAAAATCAGCTGGACTGCACCGGATGATCCCAAGCGCGCAGGTTTTGAAGTGCTTTGGCGCGAAACTACCAATCCGCGATGGTCGGTGTTCGCGTTTGCGAAATCGCCAGGGGAATTCGTTTTCAAGAATGTTTCCACGGACAATCATTTTTTTGCCGTGCGCTCGGTGGGCAGCAACGGCGCTCGATCTATCGCAGTGCCGGCCGTTGCTCTAATGCCCCGCAAGAGGTAGATGGCAGGTTTCGCACAAGCCAAATTCTCAAGAAAATCAGGACAGCCGATGAGTTTGCTCCAACGAAAGTGTTCGCCGGGGCGTGCAAGCTTGAGTTTAATTTTCCGGTGGCGGCGCATGAATCTCTGGCGGGGCGGGTGCTATTGCAGGCGTTGAAGGCGCCCTCGCTATGCCGCCAGCAACTCCACCAGGAACTCCGCCGGGGACGCCCCCGGAAACGCCGCTCGATTCTGGCGGTGGCGGTACGGGTTGTGGCTCATTGGCCGGAGGAGCGGCAGGAGCAGCTTGCGGCGGCTGCGGAGTTGACGGCGCCAACGCGCCGGCTCCTTGTTGCTGTTTCTGCATTTGCTGCCGCTGCTCGTTCAGCTTTTGGCGCGCTTGCTCCAATTGCTCGCGGACAACTCGAAGTTGCTCCCGGGTTTGTTGGAGCTGGCGTTCGAGTTCTTCTCTGCTGGCCTTTTTGTTCGCCAGTTGGGCTTCTTTTGCCTGCTCCAATGCCTCGTTGAGTTTTTTCTGGATATCCGCTCGATTGATTTTTTCGGCAGCGAGTTGCGCAGCCTTTTCCTGAATCATCGCCTGCTTCAATTGCTCCTGAATCTTAGCCTGGTTGAACTTTGCAGCTTTTTCCTCGGCGATCTGCGCCTGCTTCATGGCGTCCGCAATCTTCTTCCGCATTTCCGGACTGTTGATCTTTTCGGCTTGCCTGATGGCTTCCTGCATCTTCCGCTGCATCTCAGGTGAATTCATTTTCGCAAGTTGTTTTGTAAGTTCCGCCATCTTGCGCTGCATCTCCGGCGACTTCAGCTTCTGGAGTTGTTCCATCTGCTTCTGCATCTGAAGCTGCATTTCCGGCGTATTCATCTTTTGAAGTTGCTTCATGGCTTGTTCAACCTGCTGTTGAATCTTAGCCTGGTCGATCTTTGCAAAGTTTTCATGCGCGATCTGCACCTGCTTCATCGCCTGTTCAACCTGCCGCTGGATTTCTGCCGGATCAACCTTTACGGGTAAGCTGTTATTCGCTTCAACCTCCGGAGTGCTGACCTTTGCCTGCGCGTCCGAATGACTCGGGGTGGCGGAGGAAATAGCGGCAGCGCTCTCTTTCTTGTTCGGCTGGAAGTTGATTTCGATCGTCACTCTCACAGGAACGGGGATCCCGTTGCGGGTCCCCGGCTTGAATTTCCATGTGCGAACGGTATTCATGGCGTTCTGATCCAGGCCCTGCCCCAGCGGCTTGGAGATCTCTCTTACTGAAGCGACCTTGCCCGTCGCATCAACTACCGACGATAGCGTCACCCAACCGCTCAGGCGGTTCTTAAGCGCCTGTTCGCTGTAAGGGGGCTCGGGCTTGTAGGTGGGTTCGGGCGCCTGAACATCACCGCCAACGTCGTACACTTTGCCGCCGCTCGGGATGGAGCCTTCTTGTTGCGCCGCGGCGACTGTGGGCGAGGATGGACTGTCGTCGGCTTCCTCTCCTGTGACTGCGGCAGAAGTAACCTGCGGCGTATCTGCCTGCGGGGCAGGGGATTTCAGCGGAAAGGCCCGGACTATCGAGGCTCCGGCAATCAGCAGTGTCACGGCGGCCGTAAGGATCGAAACCGTCAATCGTGTGCGGGACATTCGGACCTCCTTCATCATCAATGCCACCCGCTCGGCGAGTTGGCTTTCGCGCAGGAACAACGGAGCAGGCAGGCTCTCAGCCAGCGCTGGATGCCCCGCCATTTCGAGCAAGGCCTTCAGGTACGGCCGGCGCTCGCGACTCCGGCGAACGGCCTCTGCGTCCACTACCTGCTCGCGGCTGAGGCGGGCGCTGCGCACAACCCACCAGAGGGCAAGATGAAACCACAGCAGAGTGAGCACGAGTTCTTCAAACATGTTCCAAAGCCAGTCGCGGCGCTCGACGTGCAGAAGTTCGTGCAATACGACCGCTTTCTGCATCGCCGGCTCGATTTCGAGAAAGCGTGAAGGAAAAAGAATTGCAGGCCGGAAAAAACCGAACGTCGCGGGGGTTTGAATTTGCCTGGAAATAAAGAATGCCGCGGAAATTGGTGCAAGGCGCTGCGCTTCCTTGATGGCCGAGGGCGGCTGCTCAATACGCTGCGCCTGGCGACGATAGACCCACAATCGGCCCAGCCCAAGCGCCATCCACAGCGCGCGCAACGCGATTCCCCCCAGGATCACATAAAGAACAATCTCTGCCAGCGAGGGTCCTGACGGCGCCGCTTCCGGCGCGAACGTGATGTTGCTGAGCACGACTCCGGTTGCCGCCACGATTTCGGGCCGCCACGGCTGAAGCAGCGGCAGAAAGACGCACAACGCCAGCATCGTCTGCCAGTAAGCGAGGCGCACCCTCGGCATGCGAAGCCGCAACAGAGCAGCCATGACCGTCCCTGCGCCGACAAGCACGGCGGCCTGGATGCTGTAAGCCACAAGGTTCTGGAGCCATAAGGGCTGGTAGCTCATTCGCCCTCCTCGATCATCCGTGCAATTTCGCGAAGTTCCTTTTCAGAGAGCCTGCGGTCCTCGACCAGATGAACCACGAGCGGTTCCGCGGCGCCGTTGAAGACGCGGTCCACAAAGTCGCGGACCATGGCGCGGACCACCTGCTTGCGAGGGCGTGCCGACTGGTAAACGTAGGCGCGGCCCTCCGCCGATCGCTTTTTCAGAAAGCCTTTCTGTTCGAGGATGTTCATCATGGTCATGACGGTGGTGTAGGCGACGGGGCGGCGCTCGCGCAGTCTCTCATAAACTTCTCGGACTGTCGCCGGGCCAAGGTCCCATACGACTTTCATGATCTCAAGTTCCTGTCCGGTCAGGGTGCGGCTTGGAGTTCTCATACGCAATGTATAGTACTAATTCATTAGTATTGTCAAGAACATTTTTGCTGCATCCAACAGGCGCGAGTACGGGTCCCTCACAATCAGGACCTGCAACGCGCCAGCCCGGCGCAAATGCGCGGATTCCGGCCCTGTCCGGAACCCCCGCAAAGATCCACGAATCTCCGTCCCCGCATTTCCTCTTGTTTTCATTCGCGTGCCGGTGTATAAGGGCGTCTTTTCCAGAAGGCGATTGCAGGCGGCCGCCTTTTGGGGCCTTCGAGATTGAAGCCGGCCGCCGATATAAAGGAGCGTATGATGAGTTTCCGAATCGGGTCGAAATGGGCAGCCATCTTTGCGCTGCTTGTCTTCATTCCTGCAGGTATTTCCATGCAGGCACAATTGGGGACGCCGCAGAAGCCGAAGGTCACAGGACCCTGGATGGACCGGAATCTTCCGCCGGATCAGCGCGCCGACCTGGTGATCGCGCAGATGACTCTGGATGAAAAGATACAGTTGCTTCATGGCATGGGCTGGACCGCTTTGTTCAGACCCGCCGAATCCGGCCCCGCCGTGCGCTCGCTGGGCGGCGCGGGTTTTATTCCCGGAATTCCACGTCTGGGAATCCCGGATTTGCAGATGTCGGACGCCGCGGTGGGCGTGGCCCGCGGAGCGCAGCACAGCCGTTATGCGACTGCGCTGCCTTCTACGGAGGCCGAGGCTGCAAGCTGGGACCCCCAAACTGCCTATGAATTCGGGGCGCTGATCGGCAGCGAGCTTCGCGACCAGGGCTTCAACATGTCGCTGGGCGGAGGCGTTGACCTTGTGCGCGAGCCGCGCGGCGGACGCACGTTCGAATACCAGGGTGAGGACCCGATTCTGGCCGGGACCATGGTCGGCCAACTCATCCGCGGCGAGCAGGCGCAGCACGTTATCGGCGACATCAAGCATTACGCCCTCAACGATCAGGATAACGCGCGCAATTATGCGAACGTCATCCTCGACAAGCGCTCCATGCGTGAAACCGATCTGCTGGCTTTCGAAATTGGCATTCGAGACTCCGGCGTTGGCGCCGTCATGTGCTCTTACAACCTGATCAACGGCGTTTATGCCTGTGAAAACAGCTATACGCTGCATGACGTTCTCAACCGCGATTTCGGTTTCAAAGGATTTGTTGTTTCTGACTGGGGCGGGACACACAGCACGGTCAAGGCGGCGTCGGCGGGGCTCGACATGGAGATGCCCGGCAACGATTACTTTGGCGAAGCCCTGAAGAAGGCTGTCCAGAGCGGCGAAGTTCCCATGTCGAAGATCGATGAGATGGTGCACCGCATCCTGCGAACGGAATTTGCCTGCGGCATCATCGATGACCCGCCGCAGCCGAAAGTTGTGGACGTCATGCACGGCTTCAAAGTGGCGCAGCATGTCGAGGAGCAGGGAGCAGTCCTGCTGAAGAATGCGAACAACCAGCTTCCGCTCAATCCGTCGATGGCGGGAACGATCGCCGTGATCGGGGGCCACGCGGATGCCGGCGTGCTTTCGGGCGGCGGCTCGGCGCAGGTTGATCCTGCGGGCGGAAACCCCGTTCAGCCGCCAGGCGGGCCGCCGCGCACGATCGAGGAGTTCCTGGGCCAGTGGGTTTATCACCGTTCGGTTCCGCTCGATGCCATCCGGAACGCGGCCCCCCATGCCAAAGTCGTGTACGATCCCGGAACCGATCCGGCTGCGGCCGCAGCGCTGGCGAAGAGGTCGGATGTAGCCATTGTCTTCGCCATCCAGCACGAATCGGAAGGCAGCGATCTGCCTAGCCTCGCGCTTCCTTTCAATCAGGATGCGGTGATTCGAGCCGTAGCGGCGGCCAATCCGCATACCATTGTGGTGCTGGAATCGGGCGGTGCCGTCACCATGCCCTGGCTCGACCGGGTGAATTCCGTGCTCGAAGCCTGGTATCCGGGCATCCGCGGGGCGCAGGCCATTGCAGCGATCCTCTTCGGCCGGGTCAATCCTTCCGGCAAGCTGCCCATCACGTTCCCCAGGAGCGAAGCCGACCTTCCGCATCCTGTCGAGGCCAAGCAGCCGCCCGGCCCGCTTACTCCCATGCCGGGGCTGCCATTCTTCAAGGTGAACACGAAAATCTTTGACGTTCACTACGATGAGGGGTTGAAGGTCGGCTACAAGTGGTACGACGCCGAACACAAAACGCCGCTGTTTCCTTTCGGCTTCGGCCTGTCTTACACCACCTTTGCCTACTCCGGACTCAAAGTGACGCGCGGAAACGGCATCAATGTGAGCTTTACTGTCCGCAACACGGGGCATCGGGCCGGCCAGGAGATCGCTGAAATCTATGCTGCGCTTCCGGACAGCACGCAGGAGCCTCCGCTGCGGCTGGTCGGCTGGAAGAAGGTGGCCTTGCAGCCGGGAGAATCCAAGACGGTGTCCGTCAGTGTGCAGCCACTTTATCTTTCGGTCTTTGATGTCGAGCGTGACAACTGGCAACTTGTTTCCGGCGAATACAAAATCCGGGTGGGCGGTTCCGAACGTGATCTTCCCCTCAGTGCCACGGTCTCGCTCACGGAGAATTAGCCTTTCCAGCACTCCGGTGTGTTCGGCCGTGAGGCGAGACCCATGAATCGTCTCCGTGTGCTTCTCGGGATGGCATACAATAGCGGGGCACGAGAAATCGGTTAAATCAGAGATCGGGGAGGCATTGCAAAATGAAGAGGCGGGAATTTCTGGCATCGTCGCTGGCGGCTTCGGCATCGGCTGGATTCGCTTACGGCGAAGCGGACGGCGGGCAGGAACCGACCGCAGCGGGGACGCCATCGCGCGAATTCTACGAACTCCGGTATTATCGGCTGCACCGCGGGCCGGGCGTAGAGCTGACCAACAACTATCTTCGCGACGCAGCGATTCCGGCGTTGAATCGCGCGGGCATCAAACCAGTGGGCGTCTTCAACGTGCTGGTAGGGCCGGAAAGCCCTTCGCTTTACCTGCTGGTTCCGCACCCGACGATCGAGTCCTTCGTAACCACCTGGGACCGCGTGCGCGCAGACCAGGAATACCAGGAGCGGGGCGCGCCGTTCCTGAACGCTCCGGCATCGAACCCGGCGTTTGTGCGGGTCGAAATTGAATTGATGAGGGCATTTGACGGCCAGCCGCACATCATGCCTCCGCCGCAAGGGCCGCGCGTGTTCGAACTGCGCACCTATGAGAATGCCACGAAAAATGCCAACCTGAAAAAGATTGAAATGTTCAACCGCGGAGAAATCGATATCTTCAGGAAGGTCGGCTTTCACACCGTGTTCTTCGGGGAAAAGCTGGCGGGGGCGCGATGGCCGAACCTCACCTACATGCTGGCTGCGCCGAGCGTCGAGGACCGTGATAAGTACTGGGCCGCGTTCGGTGCAGACCCGGACTGGAAGAAATTGAGTTCTATCCCGGAATACTCGGACGAGCGAATCGTCTCGAACATCACGAATGTTCTGCTGCGGCCCGCAGCGTATTCGCAGATTTGAAGCACGGCAGGCGGACATCCGCGAGCGATACTGACGCAGGCGGCCCGCAGCGCATCGGTCGGGTTGTTCCTTGTTTTGATCGTCCATGTTCAATAGAACGGTCCACAACAAGTCGTCAAAACTTTACGGAGGTTTTTCATGAAGCGACGTGATTTTCTGGCCTCATCACTTGCAGCATCAGCCAGCCTCGCATCGGCTGGTTCAGGCAACGCTCAACAAGACACGACGACGGCGCGCGACTATTACGAACTCAGGCGCTACGACTTCACCAATGGCTCCAGGATGAAGACGGTTCACCAGTTTTTCCGTGAGGCTGCGATACCGGCGCTCAACCGGCTCGGCATCAATCCCGTCGGCGTTTTCGGCGTGATCGTGGGACCGCTCAGCCCGTCGATTTATGTCCTGCTGCCGCACCGTTCGCTCGAGTCGGTTGCAACACTCGAGGAGCGCCTGTGGGCCGATGCGGAATACACGAAGCTCGGCGCAGACTTTCTGAACGCTCCGGCGGATAACCCGATCTACGTGCGTTATGAAAGCTCGCTGATGAAGGCGTTTGACTGCCATCCACGCATCACGCCGCCGCCCAAAGAAAAGCGCATTTTCGAGCTTCGGACTTACGAGAGTTCGAGCAGGAAATACAACTTCAACAAAGTGGAAATGTTCAACAGCGGCGAAGTGGAGATTTTTATCCGCAGCGGTTTTCACCCGGTCTTTTTCGGTGAAAAGCTGATCGGTGAACGAATGCCCAACCTGACCTACATGCTCTCGATCGGCAGCATCGAGGCGCGCGACAAAGCCTGGCAGGCGTTCGAATCTGACCCGCAGTGGAAAGCGCTGACCTCGTCGCCGAAATTCTCGGGCGGCCCGAATGTTGTGAACGTCACAAATTACTTCCTGTCTCCCACGCCGTATTCGCAGATTTAGACACCTGCCCTTCGGGCGATGCCGGGTTCGCGCCGGGCATCGCCGCGACAAGACAAGCCGCGCGGAAATTGCTGCGGGGCCCGAGAATTCCGGAGGTGTGGAATTCCTGGTGGACGAATTCCGCCTTTGTGGCAAAATGGAGGCATCGAGGGGGAGCCATTTTGCCGGCAAGGCGTCGGTTTTTGTTTCGACGGGAAAGGAATGGATCATGAAATACCTTCTGACGGCGTTGTTGATGGTTTCATTCAGCGCGCCAATGTTTGCACAGGGTCGTGAAGACCAGCGGCTCAAGCGGTCAGCGGAAATCCTCCAGGAAATCATGAAGACGCCTGAAAAGGGGATCCCTCAGGACCTTTTGAATAAGGCGGTTTGTGTGGCTATCGTGCCCTCTTATAAGAAGGTTGCGTTTGGGTTCGGTGCCAGCGGCGGCAAAGGTTCGCTTGTCTGCCGGCGTCACGGCGACGGCGCCTGGAGCGGGCCGTCCATGTTCACGATTGGCGGCGGAAGCTTCGGACTTCAGATTGGAGGTTCGGCAACGGACATCGTCATGCTGGTGATGAATGCCAGGGGCGCAGAGAAGCTGATGGCCAGCAAGACCGAGCTTGGCGCGGACGCTTCCGCGGCTGCCGGCCCGGTCGGCCGCACGTCTGTGGCGGCAACGGACGCGCAAATGCATGCCGAAATTCTCACCTATTCGCGCGCGCGCGGACTGTTTGCAGGAATATCGCTCCAGGGCGCCTTCATGAAAACCGACGGCGACGCCAATGAACGGCTTTACGGCCGAAAGCTTGAGCCCCGGGACATTTGCCTGAATGGCGCGGGTGGAGTCCCTGCTCCCGCCCGCGAGCTTGTTGCTGTCCTCACCAAATTCTCGCCGCATGGTGGGCAAAGGCTCAACAACTGAGACCATTTGAAACTCGGGCGGTTGCTGCAAGCCTTCTTTGTTTTGCATCGGGGGCTCTCAAAAGACCCGAACCTCAGCAATCAACAAAAAGGGCGGGAAAGTTCTCCCGCCCTTCTAATTTCGCGTTTCCAAACGGCCTATCGTTAACTTTACAACGGGACTACTTGATGTCTCCCGCGTAAATGCCCATGACGGTCTGAAGGAACTTCACGGCTTCATCCCATGGGCGCTGGAAAGAGTTGCGGCCGATAATCGAGCCGAAGCCGCCGCCGTCACGAATGGCGCGGGCTTCGTTGAACACGTTTTCGTCCGAAGCTTTTGCGCCGCCTGAAAAGATCACAATGCGCCGCCCGTTGAAGGCACTCTGTATCACGTGTCGCACGCGGTCCGTCAGTGTGCTGATCGGAACACCAACGCTCTCATAGACTTTTCTGGCTGCCTCCTGCTCGATGTGTGCGCTGGGGAGCTTGACCTTGATGAGGTGAGCGCCAAGTTGCGCGGCAATCTGCGCAGCATAGGCGACGACGTCGATGGCGGTTTCGCCTTCCTTGCTCATACCCGAACCGCGCGGGTAAGACCAGACGACCACAGCAAGGCCGTGGCTCTTGGCCTCGAGAGCAAGCTCACGCAATTCTTCATACATGATGCGCGAGTTGGCCGAGCCCGGATAGATCGTAAAGCCGATCGCCACGCAGCCCAGGCGCAGCGCGTCTTTGACGCTGCCTGTTACGGAAGAAAGAGGGTCCTTTTCGTCGTGCAGCGTGTCGTGATTGTTGAGCTTCAGGATCAGCGGAATTTCTCCCGCGTGCCGGCCCGCGGCGGCTTCAAGGAAGCCCAGCGGCGCCGCGTATGCGTTGCAGCCGGCCTCGAGCGCCAGCTCGAAATGATAATCAGGATCATAAGCCGGTGGATTCACGGCAAAGCTGCGCGCCGGTCCGTGTTCAAATCCCTGATCGACGGGCAGAATCACCAGCTTGCCCGTTCCGGCCAGGCGGCCGCTGTTCAACAGGCGCGCGATGTTTGTTTTGGTCCCCGGGGAATCGCTTTCATACCAACTCAGGATTTCCCGAACGCGTTCCGTCATGCGGCCGCTTTGACTCGTTCGCCCCGTTCGTGGGACGGTTTCCGTAGTTGCCATTCCATTCCTCCAGATTGCTTTTCTTGTTACATTCCAGATTACAGGGCGCCGCATCCGCAGGCAAGGAAAAACTCAAAGTGAGGTCCCTCACAGGGGTGCCCCTGGTGTTCATGCGGGGCCTGGATTTCGAGCTACCGAATTCGTGACGGTACAGGCAGGGCGGCGACCGTGCTCGTTAGGCTACATTGGCGAGGGAATTCTCCGTTTCGTTTTTTTGACGCCCCATTTGTTTTCAACAAGATCGGTAGCTTTGTTTTGCGGCTGGTTTTGGTTCGTTTTCCCACAGGTGCTGATTCTAAAGCACTTCTCCGGTTCGCTTTCCGGTTCGTTTTGTCCCATTTTGGAGGCCCGACCCTTTGTTTTCAACAACTTCTCCGGTTCGTTTTTGCAAAATCAACGTATTTTGTCCCACAATTTTGATGCCAAAAAGCTCCTGAGCTTTATTTTCAACAATTTGCATGACTCTCGCAACCCTGGGTAGACTGTTTATCGGCATTCCTTGCACTCTGCCCGGCGACCCAAGCACACGGCTCAACACGACAACAAGACTAGCATGATAGCCATCGTTTGTCAAGGCAAATCCTTACGCGCCTGACGCACCTGCCGGAGGTCGGGAAACGGGATTCCGACGCCGGCGCGTTTGGAATTTCGCGCAGACACACCCCGCAGTTGCATTAATATGCGCCACTGGAGATTTAGTCCGCGCGGCGACGAAATTGTGATAAAGTATTTCCATGTTCAGTTCACGTGGCAGGGCGAACCGCTGTTGTTGTCGCAGCCCCCGTCGTGTGAGCTGACTCTGCCTGTTTTGATCATTCCTTAAAACAACGCACCTCAGCTCCACGAGCGGAGGCCCGCTTACGCCGGACGTGTCCATGCCGGCAAGAATCCAAACCAAAATTCAGGAGAAGGAAATTCAGGAGGAAACCCCATGCAGGAAGAAAGTGAAACAGGAAGCAGCCATCACCGCATTCTGATTATCGGCGGCGGGACGGCAGGGATTATCACGGCGAACCTGCTTCGGCGCGCCGGCCAGCAGGACATCGCGATCGTAGAGCCCTCGGCGCAGCATTTCTATCAGCCGCTGTGGACGCTGGTTGGCGGCGGCGTAGTGAAGAAGGAGGCGTCGGTCCGCAGCGAAGGCGATTACATTCCGCAGGGAGTCAGGTGGGTGCGCGACCGCGTGGCGGAAGTTGATCCTGAGCGGCAAACCGTCCGCACCGAATCCGGCGCCGCAGTCACCTATGATTTTCTCGTTGTCGCTGCGGGCATTCAGCTCAACTGGGACGCGGTCCCCGGCCTGAAGGAAGCCATCGAGCGCGGTGATGCATCGAGCAATTACCGCTACGATCTCGCGCCGAAAACCTGGGAATTGATCAGGAATTTCAGAGGTGGCACGGCGCTGTTCCACATGCCCGGCGGTCCCATCAAGTGCCCGGGGGCTCCGCAGAAAATCATGTACCTTGCCGCGGACCATTTCCGCCGCACGGGGATACTTCGCCACGCCAACGTTGTTTACGGTTCGGCCACGCCGACGATCTATGGAGCGAAGGATTATGCGGCAGTGCTCAACCGCGTGATCGAGCGCTATGGAATCGACGCACGCTTCAATCACGAACTGGTTGAAATCCTGCCCGAAAAGAAAGAGGCCGTTTTCCGCGTGAAGAATGGCGCGGAGGGCGGGAAGACGACGATTCCTTACGACATTCTGCACGCCGTGCCGCCGCAAAGCGCTCCGGATTTCATCCGCCAGAGCGCTCTGGCCGACCCGGAGAAGCCGAAAGAAGGCTGGGTGAAGGTAAACAAGATCACCTTGCAGCACGTGAATTATCCCAACGTCTTCGCACTCGGCGACGTCGCGGGCACGCCCAATTCCAAGACGGGCGCCGCCGTGGTGCATCAGGCGCCCGTGGTGGCGGCGAATTTGCTGGCCGTGCTGCGCGGCAAGGAACCGCAGGCGCAATATGACGGCTATATCGCCTGCCCTATCGTCACCGGCTACGGGCGCATGCTGCTGTGCGAACTCGATTATTCCGGCAAGCCCGCGCCGCGGCTTCCGGTGATCAATACGTTCAAGGAAAGGTATGACATGTGGCTGCTCAAGCGCTATGGCCTGCCATGGCTCTATTGGAACGTACTGCTGCGCGGCAGGAAAACCCCGTTCCTCGATGAGCGCCAGGCCGCCGAAGCGCTCCAGCAGGAAAGCCTGGCGCTCCCGTAGCACCAGGCTTCAAATTCACCTAAGGTTCGTGATCTCCCGGCGGAACTGTCCTGCGAAAGCGCAGAACAGGAAATACTCAGTCAGGTATTGCCGGAAGCATAAACAATGTCCCCTGAAAAAAAACCTGACAGCCGTTCCATTTGAAGCCAGGGGCCCGCTTTTTCGGTCCGCGAAAGATGGATCGGGTGACCCGGCTAACGGACGGCGTCGGCCTTGGGAATGGCAGCGGCGCGCGAATTATCCCACAACAAGCGATTGATTCAGGAAAGCGCTGTGTAGAACGCTCAGCTCCGGCATCGGATGAAGCAACGGCCATTCATGAATTTCTGGGCACGCGGATGGCCCTTTCCGTGGGCACGTGAATGCGGTAAGATGCACAATCTGTTTCAACTTCTAAACTGAAAGAGCACGACGATGACTTCACCCAAGGACCAGCTTCTGGCGTTTAAGCCCCGGCACGGATTTTTCGTCGGCATTGACTCCGACGGCTGCGTGTTTGATTCGATGGAGATCAAACACAAGGAATGCTTCATTCCCAACATCATCAAGTATTGGAAGCTCCAGGCGATCTCGAAGTACGCGCGCGCGGCGGCGGAGTTTGTGAACCTTTATTCAAAATGGCGCGGCATCAATCGCTTTCCGGCGCTGACCAAGACGTTTGAACTGCTTCGCGACTGGCCGGAGCCGATGCGGCGCGGCGTCAAAATTCCCGAAGTGCCCACGCTCCAGGCGTGGATTGATTCCGGGCAACCGCTCGGCAATCCTGCGCTCGAGGCGGAAGTTGAACGTACGAAGGACCCGGTGCTGGCACAGACGCTCGAATGGAGCAAGGCGGTCAATCGCACCATCGCCGACATGGTGGAAGGCGTTCCTCCATTTCCGTATTTCCGCGAGTGCGCGGAAAAGTTGCAGCGCAAGGCCGACATCATTTGCGTTTCCGCGACGCCGGGCGAGGCGCTCGAGCGGGAATGGCAGGAGCACGACATTGCGAAATACGCAGCCGTAATCGCCGGGCAGGAAATGGGGAGCAAAAAGGAACACCTGAAGCTGACCGCGCACGGCAAGTACGAGAAGGATTGCGTCCTGATGGTCGGCGACGCTCCGGGTGACCTGGCCGCCGCGCGAGCCAACGACGCGCTCTTCTATCCCATAAATCCCGGCCATGAGGAAGAATCGTGGCAGCGCTTCCACGATGAAGCGATCGACCGCTTTTTCAGCCGCACCTACGCCGGCGATTACGAGGCTTCACTGATTGCAGAATTCCAGAAGCTCCTGCCGGAAGTTCCACCCTGGAAAAAGTAGCCGCTCGACGCGCTTAGCCGGTGCTCGAATCCAAACCGCAGAACCTGCTCCTCCTGAATGGAAAATTGTCTTACTCTTTCTGTGCGGCCTGGCGGGCGGCGGCGCGGGCCTGTTTCATGATTTCGCCGTAGCCTTCCTTATCGAACGGGGGGCATCCGGTGGGGAATTGTCCGAGTTCGTTGTTTTTTGAGCGCATGAGGTAAGTGCAATAGGAGAGCGTTTTGCACGTGTGCAGCGGATCAAGCACACCTTTCTCAAACGTCACGCGCGGGATGTCAGGATAAGCGAGGGCCGCGCGGCCGAGGCCGGCAAACGTCGTACGACGCTGCTGGATGTTGGCGGCCGCGGCGTGCACCATGAAGTGCCGCAGCCAGCTATAGCCGGTGCCGACCACGGCCAGATCGGGATGTGCGTTCTGGATGGCCGCCGTGGCGGAGAAATGTCGCGCGACGCCAAGCAGCGGATGCTCGGGCGTTTCATAGTAGCCTTCGTTGGGCTTGTCAAACGGGCGGCCGATGTGCGGATTGGCATAAGGGATTCCGAGCGAAACATTCACAAGCCGCACGCCCGCGCGTTTCAGCCAGCCGACGAATTCGATCGGCTCAGAAAGGTCCATGCGATAAGGATTGTTCGGGTCCGTGCCGAAAGCGAAATCGTAAGGCGTGGGAAAATTGCGCGGAACACCCATCGAATCGCTCGCACGAACAGCATAAGGAACGCCATCATAAACGCCCAGCCGCACGGCCAGCAGGAAGTCATCACCCAGGCGCCTCCGGATTTTTTCAACGACGTTCAACGGGAAACGGGCCCGGTTTTCAAGCGGGCCGCCGTAAATCCCTGCGCGCGAGCGCGCGCCAATCAACTCCGAGAGCAGATAGCCGTGCGTCATTTTCAGATCGACGCCGTCAAACCCGATTTCGCGCGCGAGCGCGGCGGCCTCGACGAATTTGTCCTCGAGCGCGGCAAGATACTCGTCGCTTGCAAGCTCGGGAAGCATCTCACGCGGTGGGAGATCGACGCGGCCCACCAGCGGGTAGCGATCAAGTACGGGATGCCGTGACGCTACTTTCTGCTTCTCGAACGAATAGCGCCCGGAATGCGTCAACTGCAAAACCGCAACCAGGTCTTCCGCGGAGCCAAATTCCCTTCGATGCGTCTCGCGGCACGCCTGAAGCAGTTCTCGCAGGCGCTTTGCCGAACCCGGATGGATCCAAAGCTGCCGCGGGTTGGCCCGGCCCTCGGGCACCACTGCGCAGGCCTCAAACCAGATCAGCTTGGCCCCGCCGGCGCCGAACCGCCGGTAGCGGCGGAAGGTGAGTTCGCCGGGATTGCCGTTGGAATCGCCGTCGCAGCCTTCCATGGGGTGAATCGCAAATGAATTTCCAGCGCGCCACGTCCTGCCGCCGGCGCTCGTGATTTCCACCGGGCGGGCCAGAATGCTGCGGACCTCTTCAATGTCATCGACAAGAGGCACCTCAACCCCAAGCTCCGCGGCATGAGTGCGAAGGTCATCGAGAGTTTTGTAATGGAAGTATTGAACGGGCATCAGACAGCGGTATCAGCCGAGGAGTGTCCGGCATCCTTTCCTCTCTTCTCGCGCGACTTGCGGTCCGCCTGGCGCAGCGCCGAGTGGATGGAAAGAAACTCGCCGACAGTGTCGAGCGTCAGCAGGCCGACCAGCTTGCCATCCTGCGTTACCGGGAGTGAACGGCAATTGCACTGGCGGATCATGACCAGCGCGTGCTCCAGCCGCAGACGCGGATCAATGGTTGCAATGTCGCGCCTCATGGCGTCGCGAATGCGCGTTGCAGGGCCGCTCTCCGACAGGTATCGGGTCATGTCCTCGCGGGTGAGCATGCCGAGTACGTGTTCGCCGAAGACAACAGGGAAATCCTCCCGCCAGCCCGCGAGCACGCGATCGGCGGCGTCGCCCAGCGTGTCGTCCGGGCGCAGCGTTTGGACGTCGCGCAGCATGATGTGTTGCACGGAAATGTTCCCCACCGGCAGATGCATGCCGGCCAGCGACGATTCTTCACCGGCACCCGTCCAGACAAACAGGCCGATGAAAATCAGGAACGGGTCCGTGAAGAGCCCTGCTATGGCGAACAACCAGGCGATCCCGCGGCCGATGCGCGCCGCGATTCGCGTTGCGCGGGCATAGTCGAGGCGCGTCGCCAGCAGGGCACGCAGCACGCGGCCTCCGTCCATGGGAAAGGCGGGCACCAGGTTGAACACCACGAGCCACACGTTGACGATCATCAGCCGGGTCAGAAAGTCTCCCTCGAAGGTGATCAGTTGATCGGCGCTGACGCTGCCGCCGGAGGATGTAATCGCTCCGAAAAGCAGTCCGGCGATGAGGAGATTGACGGCGGGACCGGCAAGCGCTACCCAGAGCTCTTGGATCGGGTCGTCCGGCATGCGCTCCAGGCGTGCCAGCCCGCCAATCGGAAGCAGCGTGATGTCGCGCGTTCGAACGCCGAAGCGATGTGCGACCAGCGCATGGCCCAGTTCATGCAGCGTGATGCAGCCGAAAATGATCAGGATAAAAACCGCACCGTAGATTGCGGCCGCCACGCTGTGTCTGTGAGACCAGTTCAGAAATAAAATAAAGAGAATGAGCGCCCAGAACGTGGCATGGATGTAGATTCCGATGCCTGCAATCTCTCCGATTTTCCACGACCAGCGCATGTTTTCGATCAGCGGGCGAAGGTGACTGTAGCGCCTGTTTGCGATCGCGTCAGACTACGATTTTGTACAAGCGATTTCTGATCGCCGGAAGCGACGTCGAGTTTCCAGATGCAACAGCGTAAAGATCTAAACGTATTGCCATCCGGCGGCGAGCAACCTGCCGTACAATCCCTGTCCCTCCGTAAACTTAGCATTGCTGCGCGTGTTGCGGCAAGCAGAGGTTAACGCCTCGGCCGTCTTCCGTTCGCGGTGCAAACAGTTTACACTTGGCCGGACAGGAGTTTTTGACGCTCATGGAAACTCGAAAATTGCGGCTTGCCGGTTGCATGTCCCGGCTCGGGACCGAAGGTGCCTTTGATGTCTTGGTTCGCGCGCGGGCACTCGAAGCGCAGGGCAGGGAGATCATTCATCTCGAAATCGGAGAGCCGGATTTCCCCACCGCCCGCAACATAGTTGACGCCGCCAAGCGCGCGCTCGACGAGGGCTGGACGCATTACGGACCGCCCGCGGGGTTTCCGGAATTGCGGCAGGCCGTCGCGGAGGATGCCGGCCGCCGCCGTGGAATTTCTATTGATCCTGACGAAGTCGTCATCACGCCCGGCGCGAAGCCGATCATGTTTTACGCCATCCTCGCCCTGGTCGAGCCGGGCGATGAAGTGCTCTATCCCGACCCCGGCTTCCCCATTTACGCTTCGATGATCAACTTCGTTGGCGCAACGCCTGTGCCTTATTCAATGCCCGAGGAGCGCGGCTTCGATATCGATGTCCAGGAAATCGCAGGCAAGCTCAGTGAGCGTACGCGCCTGCTGATCCTCAATTCGCCGAATAATCCCACGGGGGGAATGATCAGCCGCGCGGAAACGGAGACGCTGGCGGAAGTACTAAAGGGCCGCGACGTCATGGTTCTGTCGGATGAAATCTACAACCGCCTGATTTACGACGGCGAACACGTGAGCCTGGCGCAATTTCCGGAATTGCGCGACCGCGTCATCATCCTGGACGGATTTTCCAAGACGTACGCCATGACGGGGTGGCGGCTCGGTTACGGCGTGATGCGACAAGATCTTGCGCAGCAGATCGCGCTGCTGATGACGAATTCGAATTCCTGCACCGCCAGCTTCACGCAGATGGCCGGCGTCGAAGCGCTGCGCGGTAATCAGAGTTCCGTGGCGGCGATGCTCGAGGAATTCCGGCGGCGGCGCGAAGTGTTTGTGGATGGGCTGAACCGCATCCCGGGTTTCCGTTGCCGCAAGCCGCAGGGGGCGTTTTATGCTTTCCCCAACATCACGGCAACGGGAAAGAGTTCGCGCGAACTTGCCGACGCTCTCTTGAACGAAGCCGGCGTGGCCTCCCTTTCAGGGACGGCCTTTGGTGCACAGGGAGAAGGCTATCTGCGATTTTCGTTTGCCAACTCCATTGCAAACATTCTGAAGGCGCTTGAACGCATTGACGCCTGGGTCAGGAAGAACCTGTGACGATGAATGAAAAGAAGAAGAGATTTCGCGTTTTTGCCACCTGCGATATCGGCCGCGAGGCGCTCGACCGGCTGCGCGCGCGAGGCTACGAAGTGGAAGTGTATGACCAACTCGAACCGCCGCCAAAAAGCCTGATCATCGAAAAAGTGCGATCCGGGATCGACGGGTTGATTACTACGCTGCGCGATCCCATCGACCGTGAAGTTTTTGAGGCGGGTAAGGGAACGCTGAAAGTGGTGGCGCAGGACGCCGTCGGATTTGACAATATCAACCGCGCGGACGCAAACGAATACAAAATCCCCTTTACAAACACGCCCGACGTTCTGACTGACGCCACTGCGGAGTTTGCACTGTTCATGCTGGGTGACCTGGCGCGCAAGCTTTACCCGAGCGAGCGCCTGGTGCGCGAAAACCGCTGGGGCGCGTGGCACCCTTATCTGCCGTTTCTCGGCGACGAAGTGTGCGGGAAAACCATCGGCGTGATTGGCGTGGGTCGCATCGGACAGGCGTTCATCCGGATGGCTATCGGCTTCGACGTGGATTTTCTCTGCACGACTTCAGGCGACGCGCCTCAGGATTTTATCGACAAGGTGCAGGCTGAAATGGACCTGCGCTATCGCAATGGCTTTTCGCGCGAGCGGCGCACGATCCGCATGGCAACGCTGCAAGAACTGCTTGCGGGATCGGATTTTGTGTCGCTGCACGTGCCGCTGATTCGCGAGGGTGAAGATTCCACACTTCATCTGATCAGCGAGAAAACCCTCCGGCTGATGAAACCGACGGCTTACCTCATTAACACTTCGCGCGGGCCGGTTGTGGATGAAGCCGCTCTGGCCCGGGCGCTCAAGGAGCGAGTGATTGCGGGTGCTGCGCTCGATGTCTTTGAGCGCGAGCCGCTGCCGCCGGATTCGCCCCTGCGCGATCCGGAACTCGAAGACCGCGTGCGCTTGTTCCACCACTTCGCGAGTGGCGGCCGCACTACGCGACTCTCGCCTGATCCGAACCGTGGGATGGCCGGCCGCACTGTGCAGTCGCTCATCGACGTGCTCGAAGCCGGGGGCAGCCCGGCGGACATTCCGTGCGTCGTCAATAAGGAAGCCTTTCAATAGGCGCCTTTAGTGCACCGCGCGCTGGCCGAAAGGCGCGACGGCTTATAGAAACGGAAGTCGATCTCATGAGCGAGATTCTGCTCGAGGTACGAAACTTTCAGGTGACTTTGGACGGCTCGCCGATTGTGTCTGACCTGACGTTCAAGGTCGAGGAGGGTGAATTCCTCACGATTCTTGGGCCGAACGGCTCAGGGAAGACTGTGCTCGTCAAGGCGCTTCTGGGCCTGCTTCCCCACAGTGGCGACGTCATTTGGCACAGGAAACCTCGAATCGGATACCTCCCCCAGGGGCTCAATCAGATGTTAGTGCGAGACCTGCCCCTGACAGTGAAGGATTTCTATGCTCTTAAAAAGCTGAAGCGCGCGGAGGCGTTGAGCTTCCTTGCGTCCGTCGGCCTCAAGGACGACGTCCTGAACATGAGGGCCGGTTACCTGTCCGGAGGAGAATTTCAAAGGATGCTCGTTGCCTGGGTGCTGGCCTCTCGCCCAAACGTGCTGTTTCTGGATGAACCCACAACCGCCGTGGACATCGCCGGCGGCGAGACGATCTATTCGCTTTTGAGGGAGGCGTGGCGCGCACAGAAGCTGACTGTCTTTAATGTCACGCATGACCTGAGCATTGTGTTTGCGCATTCCACACACGTTCTTTGCCTTTCGAGATTTGGGCGCCGCTGTTACGGGGCGCCGAGGGAAGTGCTGACTCCCGCCGTGTTGAGCGAAATTTACGGAGCAGAAATCAAGTTTTACACGCATTGAAGCGTAATAACGCATGACTATCCAACTGCTGTTCAGTCTCATCACAGGGATCTTCATTGCAGGGTCAGCCGCATATCTGGGGACCCTGATGCTGTCGAAGAAAATGGCCGTAGTCGCTGGACCGTTGGGGCACCTTGCGCTCCCTGGTGCTGCGCTGGCCCTCATCTATGGGTTCAGTATTTCTCTGGGTGCCTTCCCCTTCGTCGTGGCTGGAATCCTGCTGATCTGGCTCCTTGAAATCCGGACGAAGCTCCCGATGGAAGCGTTGACGGCCATAGTTTTTGCAGCAGGTGTGGCGACCGCATTTCTATTCCTTCCGCTCGACAGGGCAGAAGCAGCCCTTGTCGGCGACATTTCCAAAGTTGGGGTCGATGCGACTGTTGCCTCTGTTATTCTTTGCGGGCTCGTCTTGATCGTTGTGCACCGTTGTTATCCGGCAATCATGTTGATGAGTATTCACGAGGACCTGGCGAAAACGGAAGGAATCAATGTAAAACTCTACAATCTGATTTATCTCTCGGCAATCGCGATTATTGTAGCGCTGGGAGTTGATCTGGTCGGGGGCCTTATGACCGCGGCCCTGGTGGCCATTCCGGCCGCGGCAGCCCGGAACATCAGCAGAACGATTGTGCAGTACGGGTTCGCATCCGGGGCAATCGGCGTAATTTCCGCGATTATCGGGATACTCATTTCGAATTATTCCAGCCTTCCGGCGGGCCCGCTGGTAATTCTCACGAGTTCGACGATTTTCCTGGTTACCGTCCCGCTGGCAAAACCATGAGGGCGTCGTTTCAGCCCGCCTGGCCGGGAGGTCCGCCCGGCAACCGCGTCACGTTCCGCAATGCTCCGGCGGCCGCTGGCAACACGCGTGACGGGAATCTCAGGATTGTGTGCCAGCCCGTCAGCTACGCTTAATTCAACGCTTCTACCGACGGTTGCACGGGCGGCTGGGTCAGGGCGCGGTGCTGGTCGATCCAGTAAGCCCAAGCAATAAAGACCCAGGCGAGGACGCCGGTCCATTCGATTGCGCTCACGCTTGGGGGAGGCGGGCTGATCATGGACCCGAGATAGATCAGAACGAAGAGGATGACGAAGGTCTTAAAGCTGTATTCGCCGGTTTTATCGAGCGGACGTGTAAACCGGTTGTAAAGCGCTACCCCGGCAACGAACAGCCCGCCCTCGACGAGCAGTGTCGCGGAGATTGAGTTCCAAAGTCCAAGACCGTATAGCTGGCTGCCGGGATATATGGGCAGATCAGGCCGGTGCGTAAGGAAATCGAGCACCCAGTGGCTCATTACGCAAACGCAGATCACAAGAGCGCTGCGCTTTTCTTTTTTCAGGATGAGATAGAGGCCGGCGAGCAGCAGTCCCCATCCGATGACTGCCAGCAGGCTGTGCGTTAGAGGATAGCTGATGAAATCCAGAGGACTGACGGCCGTGATGTCTGGAACAATCCGCACGCGCTCCCAGCCGAAAATCAGAAACACCGGCCAGACGAGGTCCGGCCATTGGGCCGCCAGCAACAGCGTGCCGAACGAGGTTTTGGGCGCCGCCTTCTTCGCCCCGAGCGCAACTGCAACGTGGCCAATCAGCATCAGGCATTCTCAAACGGCTGCTGAAAACAATTTAAGATACCATAACGTGAGAATGCCCACATAGACCAGAGAAATGATCAGGCACGCCCAGAAGGTTTTTCCCCAGAAGCGTTCATTTACTTCGCGCCGCCAGGCCGCCAGGCTGACGACGAATAGGAAAACCGCCGCCAGCCGCGCAAAGCCGTCGAGCGGCGTGTTCGCCCCGCTGGTTCCATGCCCGGTGAGGTAGCGGAAGAGGACTTCGAAATCCGTCCTCAAACTGCCGGCCAAGATGTCCACGAGGAACCAGAGCGGAGGGAAAATTGTTCCCAGCATGTAGGAGTAACGGTCCTCTCCAAAGAACACGAGCACCGCGATGGCGATGAAGATCGACGACTTGGCCATCTCAAAGTAGAAGTAGGGTGGAAGCGCAAACGCCCCTGCCACCATCAGAGTGGCCGTCAGGAAGGCCGCAAGAAACACCCATCGGTCGGACATGGCAAAGCTCCTTTCGGTGGCGCCGCTGGCAGATGTGAATTCCCGCCTTGCCTCTTCCCCATAGCGCGCCCCCCATCTTGCCTGTTCAAGTTTTTTCTTGCCGGGTCCGCAGATTACATTTTTAAATTACCAAATCAGGCATCGCCAATCTGTGATATGCATCACTCGATAGTGAGCGGAGATGTAAATCGCTCGCAATCACTTTCCGGCAATTTCCATGTGCCCGGGGATCGTCATCCACGGTAATTACAACGAACTTTTGTGTTCGGGCGTTTTGAGCAATACTCTATGTCCGGCGGATTTTGGGGTGAAGACTGAGGATTCATGCAGAGGCGGGTTTTCTTAAAAAGGTCGGTGGCGGGCTTGGGGGCCGCGCTTGCAGGTGCTGTGCGGGCCCCGGCCCAACACCAGACTTATGACGTTGTCGTTTACGGCGCGACGGCTTCCGGAGTGGTTGCGGCTGTTGCGGCAGCCCGGGAGGGAGCGCGAGTGGCCCTGATTGAGCCGGGTGCGCACCTGGGCGGGATGGTTTCAAGCGGCCTGGGTCATTCCGACACAGGCAGGAAGGAAACCATCGGCGGCCTGTCGCTCGAATTCTTTAAGCGCGTGGGGCGGCATTACAATCAAGACGTCGCGTGGGATTTTGAGCCGCACGTCGCCGAAGATGTTTTCAAGGCAATGGTGCGTGGGGCGAAGGTCGATGTGATTTACAACAGGCGCCTGCGCGAGCGCGCGGCCGCCGCCCGGAAAGGGCATCGCATCACCAGCATCACAATGGAGAGCGGCGAAGAATTTCCTGCGCAGGTTTTTATCGACGCCAGCTACGAAGGCGATCTGATGGCGCAGGCCGGGGTGGAGTTTACCTGGGGGCGCGAAGGCCGCGACCGCTATGATGAATCCTTTGCGGGCGTGCGTGCCGGCCACGATTATGCCGGCCACTGGTTCAGGGTGCCGGTGTCGGCATACGATTCGCACCACAGGCTGCTGCCGAACATCAATCGCGGCCCTCGCGGCAAGGCGGGTGCAGGGGACAAGAAAGTCCAGGCCTATAACTTCCGTTTGTGTCTTACCAGGGACAAGGGTAATCAGGCCCCAATTCCTGAGCCCGCCAGTTACAACCCGCACGATTACGAATTGCTGGCGCGCCTGATTGAAGCGACCGGAAAAGCGCAGGGCAGCGTGCCGCGACTGGCACAGTTCATCTCTATCTCGCCTTTGCCGAATGGCAAGACCGACATCAACAACAACGGCGCATTTTCCACGGACTATATCGGAAAAAACTGGGATTATCCCACTGCGGGCTACCGCCGTCGGGGCCACTTGTGGCGCGAGCATGCGGATTACACGGCGGGATTCTTCTACTTTCTTGCCAATGATCATCGCGTGCCGCGGGAGTTGCGCGAGGAAACACGCGAGTGGGGCCTGGCGCGCGACGAATTCACCGATTCGGAAAACTGGCCGTTCCAGCTTTACGTGCGGGAAGCGCGCCGCATGATTGGCGAGTATGTGATGACGCAGCACGACCTCGAGACGGAAGTGACCAAGCCCGACCCGATCGGCATGGGTTCCTACAACACAGACTCGCACAACGTGCAGCGGTATGTGGAAGCTGACGGCAACGTCCAGAACGAAGGCGATGTCGAGGTCCCGACGGTGCCTTTCCACATTCCGTATCGCGTGTTGTTGCCGAAACGCCGGCAGTGCAGTAATCTGCTGGTGCCGGTTTGCGCGTCGGCTTCGCATATCGGCTACGGGGCGCTGCGGCTTGAGCCGGTTTATATGATCATGGGAAACGCGGCGGGCGTTGCAGCCGTGATGGCGATCGACCGCCACTGTGCGGTGCAGGACGTTGATCCGGGACTGCTGGCCGCAAAGCTGAAGGAGCAGGGCGCCGTGATGGAATGGAGCAACCCTGAACACCTGAAGCTGACGCCCATTCGTTAGCGGTATTATTTCACACCCGAACAAGGAGGCAAATTGCCGGGAATTTTCCAACCGGAAGCTGAAGAATACATCAACTCACTGCTGCCGCCGCGCGATCCTGTCCTGCGCAAGATGGAGCGATATGCCGGCGAGCATAAAGTACCGATTGTCGGGCCGGCATGCGGCCGCATGCTCTATCAACTGGCGATTCTGGCCGGCGCGCGGCGGGTGTTTGAAATGGGATCTGCTATCGGATATTCCACGCTTTGGCTGGCGCGTGCGGTGGGGCCAGAGGGGAAGGTTTTTTATACAGACAGCGATCCGGCGAACATCGAGCGCGCGCAACGGTATTTGCGAGAGGCGGGAGTGAGCGAGCGCGTGGAATTTCTTCTCGGCGACGCACTTGAGTCGCTTAAGAAGACGCCTGGCCAATTCGACCTCATTTTTAACGACGTCTCCAAGCGGCAATATCCCGAGGCGTTTAAGCTGGCGCTGCCGCGACTGCGCGCGGGAGGATTGTTCATCACGGACAACGTACTCTGGTCGGGCAGAGTGACGCTGCCGGCAAAGGAAGGCGATCGCGACACAGTCGCGATCCAGAAATTCAACCGGATGATTTACAAGTCCCGCGAACTGGTAACGACGATCATTCCTTTGCGCGACGGCCTTGCCGTGTGCCTTAAACAGGGGTGACTCAACGTCAGTGCACGATTGAATCAACCGCCACGCTTCAGTGTCCGTGCGAGCTTTCGGCTAGGAACCTTTCGGCGTCGATGGCTGCCATGCAGCCGGTGCCTGCTGCGGTGACGGCCTGGCGGTAAACCTGATCGCGACAATCGCCCGCAGCAAAGACCCCCGGCACATTCGTTTGCGAACCGTTTTTAACGATCAGGTAGCCGACATCATTCATCTCAAGCTGGCCTTTGAAGAGTTCGGTGTTGGGAGTGTGGCCGATGGCGACGAAGACGCCGTCGCACTCTTTCAGGGATTCCTCGCCCGTTTTGACGTTCCTCAGACGTACCCCGGTTACTTCTCCCCTGGCCGGATCAAGCACGTCGGTCACGACCGTGTCCCAGATGATGTTGATGGCTTTGTTGTCAAACATCCGCTTTTGCATGATCTTGGAAGCACGCAGTTGGTCGCGCCGATGCACGACGTTGACGCGCCTGGCGTAGCGAGTGAGAAACAGCGCATCCTCGGCGGCCGTGTCCCCGCCACCCACTACCACCACTTCCTTGCCGCGATAAAAGTAACCGTCGCAGGTGGCACAGGTTGATACGCCGTGGCCGAGCAGCTTCCGCTCCGATTCGAGACCCAGCAATTTGGCTGACGCGCCGGTTGCGATGATCAGCGCCTGCGTCTCAATCTTTTCAGTGCCGATCTCGATGGTGAACGGCCGGCGGGAGAGGTTAACGCCGGTCACGTCTCCCTCGTGGAATTCCGCACCAAACACTTCCGCCTGCTGCTGCATCAGTTCGATGAGTTCAGGGCCCTGGACTCCTTTAGGGAAGCCGGGATAATTCTCCACCAAGGTTGTCAGGGTAAGCTGTCCACCGGCTTCGTGTCCGCGGATTACGAGCGGGCGGAGGTTGGCTCGTGCGGCGTAAATTGCGGCGGTCAGGCCGGCGCAGCCCGAACCGATTATCACAATGTCTCGCATTTTGTATCAGGCCCCTTTTTGATATCGTAATTTCAGCAAATGCGTTATCTTATCCTATGCATGAAGCTTCGTACAGCCGCTTACAAGTGCAGGCTTCTGCAGTCAGCTTCCGCATGGCGGGCGGCGTGTGAGTCTTGCGCACCATTTGCATTTGATGCTACAAATCCCCTTCGGTTTCTTCCCCTGCCCATCAACTCCAGGGTCCGGCATGAGGGCAAGACGGAACAACGATGGATGCTGTAACCCTAGAGCAAGTTACAAAGCGTTACGATTCCTTCGATGCGGTCAGCGGTCTTTCCTTTGGGATTAAGGAGGGCTCGGTCTTTGGATTGCTCGGGCCAAACGGTGCAGGAAAGACAACAACACTGCGCATGATTGTGCGCATCCTGCTGCCGGACGAGGGCTCGGTCCGCGTTTTCGGCCAACCCTTGAGTGACCGGACGCAGGACCTGATCGGATACCTGCCGGAAGAGCGTGGCCTCTACCGCCGGATGCGCGCGCTTGAGGTTCTGCGCTTCCTGGGCGCGCTGAAAGGCCTGCCGGAAGCCGAAGCAGAACGCCGTGCGCTCGAGTGGCTTGAGCGGCTGGGTCTGGCGACGCGGATGAACGATGAGGTCAATGATCTCTCGCGCGGAATGCAGCAGAAGATCCAGTTCATCGCCGCAATCATCCATAAGCCGCCCCTTGTGATTCTGGATGAGCCGTTCACCGGACTCGATCCTGTCAATGCCCAGGTGGTGAAAGACGTGATGCTGGAGCTCCGCAAGGATGGCGCCACCATCATTCTTTCGACCCACCGCATGGACCAGGTGGAGCAGATGTGCGACTCGATTTGCCTGATGAACAAAGGGCACAAGATTCTTGACGGGGACCTGAAGGCCATCAAGAAATCCTATGGAACTAACACCGTCCGGGTTGAATTCGTGGGGAACCCCGCTTTCATGCAGCTTCCGGACGTCATCGAGAGGGTCAATTCCTTCGGCGAGATGGTGGAACTCCGCCTGCGCCCCGGGGCCGACGCCCAACAGATCCTGAGGAGCGCCATTGATCATCGCGTCGAAATTCGTCGCTTTGAGCTGATCGAGCCTCCATTGAATGACATCTTTATCGAAAAGGTTTCCGGACGGGATGCGTAAGATCTGGCTTATCTTCAAACGCGAGTACGTCACGCGGGTACGCACCAAGGCGTTTATTCTTGGGACGCTGGCGTTGCCGGTGCTTTCGATGACGATTCTCGTAGTGTCGATTTTCCTTTCAGGCGGGCGCTACGGGTCCACGGTCAAAATTGCAATCCTGGATCAGACAGGGGAACTCGGCGGCGCGGTAGAGACATCACTGATCAGGAACCGCGAAAAGTCGCAGCCGGATGTTGAGATTGTCCAGATTGTGGAACGGCCAACGGCGAGCGTCGAAGCTTATTTTAAGTCCCGGGTCGCTGGCGGAGAGATCGACGGCGTCCTGCTGCTTCCCGTGGGGCTGATCGAGGGCACGGCCGACGCAGAATTCCAGGCTAAAAAGCTGAGCGCCATGGCGATGCTGGGGCCAATCGAGAGGGCCGTGAGCAACGCCGTCATTTCCCGCCGTTTAAGCGAGGAAGGAAAACATTCCGGCGCCATGAAGGATGTTTTCAGGCTGGCGAAAATCCAATTAGTGAACCCTACTTCGCAGAATTCGGACGATTCGGACGAAAACAATTTTGCGATTGCTATCATCGCTGGCATGGTTCTCTACATGACGCTGATCGTCTATGGGATGTCGACCATGCGTTCGGTGATGGAGGAGAAATCGACGCGGATGATTGAAATTCTGGTTTCATCAATCAGACCTTTTGATCTGCTGGCGGGGAAAATCCTGAGCGTAGGGGCCGTGGCCCTCACGCAGTATTTGGTCTGGGCCGTGACCATAGGAGTGCTTTTTGCTTCAGCCGCCGGGCTTGCGGATGTTCTACGCCCTGGCGCCGCGACTCCGAACATCAGCATTTCTCCGACTCTGCTGATCTACCTCGTGGTGTTTTTCCTGGCGGGATATTTCCTCTACGCCGCACTGTATGCGGCGGCGGGGGCCATCGTCTCAACCGATGAGGAAGCTCATCAGGTACAGATGCCACTGACGCTGCTGATCGTTTGCAGCTTTCTGCTCTTCAATGTCATCCTCAATAATCCCAACTCGACGCTGTCCGTCGTGCTTTCGATCACACCTTTTCTTTCGCCGATCCTGATGACGCTCCGGTTGGCCATGCAGACCCCGCCGGCCTGGCAGATTGTGCTGGCACTGATCCTTTCCATCGTGACGACCATCTATGTAATCCGCGTCTCCGCCAGGATTTACCGGGTTGGCATTCTGATGTATGGCAAAAAGCCTTCCATCAAGGAATTACGCCGCTGGCTGCGGTATTCCTGAACGTGGTCGTCAGCGTGGAGGACAGCAAACTCCGGGCGGGATCGGCGAGCCGTGCGGACAAGTGCGAGGGTGCTTGAGAAAGATGCAGAGCTTCTCGGTGACTTCCGGGCTCAGACTGTGTTCGATCTTGCAGGCGTTTTCATCCAGCAGGTCTTCATGGATGGCGAACATTTCATAGAACAACCGCTCGGAAAGGCGGTGTCGCCGGATTACTTCGACGGCGCGTCGTTCGCCCTGCGGCGTGAATGAAATCATATCGTCATGGTCGAGGCGGACGAGTTCTTCCTGCGCCATCAGCAGAAACGTTGCACGGTTCTGGGCAAACTCCGGCAAGTCGGATGTTGGAAAGACAGCCTTGCCGGTGTCTTCCTGGAAATGCCACACGGCCTTCAGCAGATTTTCGATCAGTTCCTCCTCGTAGTGCGGGAAAACCGAGACCTCGGAAAGCCTTCCGTGATGCAACTCGATGCGGCGCTCCGCCATGCGGCCGATTTCGGGGTCGTGCGTCACCATGACAATGGTGTGGCCTTCGCGGTGCAGGTCAGTGAAGAGGCCCATCACCAGCGCCTCGTTGACTTCATCGAGATTGCCCGTGGGCTCGTCGGCGAGGATCAGGTTGGGCTGGTTGATCAATGCGCGTGCGACACAGACCCGCTGCTGCTCGCCGCCTGATAACTGTGAAGGCAGATGATGGGTCCGATCGCCCAGACCTACTCGCACGAGCGCCTCGCGAGCTTCGGATTCATCCGCCAGACTGTGGAAGTACTGCGCCAGCATCACATTTTCGATGGCCGTGAGATACGGCACCAGGTGGAATTGCTGAAACACGAAGCCGATCTTTTCAGCCCGGAAACGAGCGAGGTCGGCAGATGAAAGCCGCCCGAGGTCCTCGCCGTCGATCCTTACCGATCCGGCGCTCGGCAAATCCAGCCCGCCGAGAATATTCATCAGTGTGCTCTTGCCTGAACCGGAGGGTCCCATCACCGCAATCCATTCACCCTTATCAACGGAGAAGGTAACGTCCTTCAGAGCAGCAACGGAATTGCCGTACTGGCGGGTCAATTTTTCGACTTCAATGAAAGCCAAGTGCTTACTCTCCTTTAAGCGCGGTGGCGGGCTGGATTCTGCGCATAATGCCCACAGGGAAGAAAGTGGCGAGCGCCGCAAGAGCGATCGTGCCACACCATACCAGTGGCAGCGTCCACCAGACGATGTTCAGGCCCACGCCGAACAGCCGTTCACCAACCTGTGCGGCAAGAAAGCCGCCCAGAACAAATCCCGCGAGACCTGCAACGATTCCCAGGCTCGCACCTTCCATGACAAGCAGCCGCGTCACGTCATGATTGCCCGCCCCAAGCGCCTTCATCACCGCGATGTCTTTCCGGCGCTCGAGCACAATGGCCGTCATCGTGGCCATCACACACAGGGCAATGATCGCCAGAATCAGGCCCATCAGCGAAACCAATAGCCCACGGGTCGTGTGGAGGACTTTTCCTTGAGAATACACGATCTGGCGGATCGGGCGGACATCAAGCTCGGGAAACGCCGCCCTCAACTGCTGCACGCCGCGTTCGATGGCCGCGGTCTGGCCCGGAATGTTGACAGCGATGACGCTGATCCTGCCCTCGATGCCGGCCAGTTGCTGGAGGTTCCGCAGCGGAACAAAAATCTGGTCGTCCTCGGAGGAACCCGTCGAAATCACACGCGCAACTCTAAAAGTACGCGATGGAATTTCGCCAGCGATGGAGCCCGACTCGCCTGCGAAAGAAAGTTTCACCGTATCTCCGGGCTTCAATCGGAAGCGATGGGCAAGGTGCGAACCGACAGCGCACTCGCCCGTATCGAGCAGGCTATTATCTGGGCCTGCTGAGACTCGCCAACCCGGCACAAGCGCCCTTAATGCCATGAAGTCGGACCCTACGGCGACGACGTTTTCGAAATCGGGTATACGCGGCTCCTTGGGAACTCGCGAAATTTCCGTTACGAGATACAGAATCGGCGCGGCCGTCAGACCCGGCGGCTTGGCGCGCACCGATTCCAAATGCGCGAAGTCTGCTTCGTCCATCAACCCACTGATTGAGCCACGACCGGGCGAAGTTACTCCCCGGCTGCTGATGATGATGTTGGCACCGTATGAGCGGAATTCTTGGGTCATCTTCCGGTGCACATCGCTGTAAAGATTCAGAAGCATCGATGCGAGTGCAGCGCCAACAAACAAGGCGATCACTGCAAGCGCAGCCTGGGGTCGCCTCACTACCAGCGACCGGAACCACAGCCGCCAGAAAAGAGAATGCCGCTTGCCGGGTTGTTCGGTCCTCTCACTCATTTCTCAACACTGCCGCCGGAGACACTTTCAGACCTTTGGCCAGCGGCACGGCACTTCCGGCCAGCGCCACAAGAAGCGCAAGGGTCAGCACGGTCGGCAAAATCACCCAATGGATGCCGCTTGGCACGCCGAACACTGCAAGAGACAGCCGGCTTGCCATCCAACTCCCTACTCCGTAACCCACCACGCCGCCGACGAGCCCGACGCCGAAAGCTTCCAGCAAGAAGATCGAGGCCACGCGGCCGTTCGTCGCGCCAAGAGACTTGAACAATCCGATTTCCGCCCGACGCTCGAGGACAATCGCAAACATCATGGAAGCCATCGCCAGAGCGGCAGTCACAAGCGCTGCAATGGCCAACAGCGTCATCAGAAGGCTGATGCTGCTGACGATTTTGCCTTCCGTGGCCGCCACGCGGTAAACCGGTTTGGCCTCGGAGCCCGGAATCGCCTGCTGAATCTGGTAGGCAATCGAACTGACGTATGGCGTGCAGTACCAGCGCTCGTAGTCTGTGGGACTCAGCTTCGAGACGTCGGAGCGTGCAAAGGCATCCTCGGGTTTGGTCAGTGCGCTCACCTCGACGCGCCGCATTTTTCCTGCCAGGCCGGTAAATTCCTGCACGACATCAAGCGGTGCGAGTACTTCATCATCCTCCTCGCCGCCCGTGGAGAGTACTCCGCTTACAGCGAGCGTGATTTCAGACCTCGGGTCCTCGTTATTTTGGAAAGTCAGCCTGTCGCCGGGCTTGACGTTAAGATTGTCCGCGAGCGCCGCCCCAACAAGGCACTGCTTTGAGCCATCGGCCGGCCAGTCGCCCCGGACCTTCCAGGCCGGATGCAGCTTTTCAAGCCCTGTCTGGAACACCTCGCCGCGCCCGACCTGCAATGTGTGGTTGAACCAACTCCCGATTAACACTACGCGCCGGCTTTCGACCGTGGCGGGCGCATAGAGAAACGGAGCAAAGGCCATGATGTTATTCCGCCAGAAAATCTTTCGCAGGTTGACCAGGCTGGATTCCGGGAGAAATGCACCTGCACCCGCGGGACGGTAATCCACACCACCGACGGCAACCGTCAGGCTGTCAGCCGCGGGAGTCACGGAGATGTTGGCGCCGAACGACCGCAGTTCGCGCGCCACGCGGTCGCCAACGCTGATGGAAAGTGTGGCTACCGCCGTCGTTACGGCGATTCCGAGCGCAACGGCCGCTACTCCCAGGAGTTTGCGTTTCCGGCGTCGAGTGAGTGACCTGCCGACAATTCTGCTCAACATAATCTCAGCGGAAGAAACGGGCGGCGTCCGCAAGTGCCGTCCTGGATATAACCAGCATGTTATTCTGCACCAGATAGTCGATGTGGATGGGATTGCACCCGCCGGCCGAACCGATGGTTGGAATATAGACTGCAGAGCCACAGTTTCGGCAAATGACGTTCTGGCCCTGCTGATAGTAACCCTGAGTGCCGCAAATCTGGCAGGCATCCAGGGCCGCATGGACCGTGTCCGACGAATCGATAATGGCGATGAACCGGACTTCCGTTCCGTCCACTGCAACCTGGAAATGGTGGAGCTTGTGATCCTTCAGTTCCGCCACGGGAATGCTGACGATCCCATTAGCGAAACCCACTTCGACGGGAGGCCTGGCGGCCTGGGCCACCCGCGAATAAACAAAATCCGCGCTGATTAGTACGATGATCACCAGCCCTACCGCGCTTGCCGCCATCTTCCAGAAGCGCTCGCGCCGCTGGCTCGCCAGCACTTTGCGGCGCTCAGGGGCCGTCATTTGTGCGAGAACAGCTTCAGAAGCTGAACGCGAGCGGATCCTCTCCGCCAACACCAGGAATAGGCAGAGCGCAATAATGGCGACAAAGAAAAACGCGTCACTGTTGGCAATGGGGCCAATGATGGCCATTGCCCGCGGACCGGAAGGAAGAATCCGGGCTTCCGAGAGTTCGTGGTACCCCGAAATCAGCAATTGGACAGCCACTACCAGAAGCACCAGGCTGGTGACGCTGAAGAACCTGCGAAGATTGACCCTCACGCTGCCTTTGAAGAAAGCGACGCCCAGTCCGACGGCCAGCGCGAGACCCAGCACCGCGCCCATCAGGTTCATGAGTTCTGTAGTGCGCAGGGAAACGGCGCCCAGGAAGATGGCGGTCTCAGCCCCTTCGCGCGCAACCATCAGTAAAACGAAGGCAAAAATCCCCCAGGCGCCGGAGCGGCTTGTTTTGCCTGATAGAACTGAAAGTCTGCTTTCGATTTCCTTCTTGATCCCCCTGGACGCCCGCATCATCCAGACCACCACCGACGTGACGAAGACTGCTCCCACCAGCATCATCCAGCCTTCGTAGGCGTCTTCACTGATGGCCCATTTCTCAAGGAAATACGCCGCCTCCACGCTCAATGCGACCGCCGCGCCGACCCCCCACCAGACGTACCGGACCCATTCATCGCGGCCCGCCTTCTTCAGGTAGCCGAGAACGATCCCCACAATCAGGGCGGCTTCAACTCCTTCACGCAGTGCGATGACTAAAGAATCAAACATGGCCTGTTCCTAACGACCCTCGATGCGGCTTGCCCTCGCCTCAACGCACGGGGCAAGACAAGAAGTTCTTCCGAACTGAATCCGGTAGCCAAGAGCAGGGGCAGACGGCACAATATCAAAACGCCGAACCTCGCTGGTCTTTAGCTTTGCGTGAGCAGGAACCGCAAAGCCCGCCCAGTTCGAGCCTGGCCACACGAATATTCAACCCGTGGCGACCTTCGATCTGGCCCTTCAGCTTCTCGAACAACGGAGATTGAATTTCAAACACGCTCCCGCATCCCTGGCAGGTAAAATGCATGTGGTCCTTGTTCGTACGCGCCTCATAATAGTGGCCGTGCCCATTGACATGCATCAGGTCAAGTTCATCGATGATGCCCAGTTTTTTAAGTGATTCAAGCGCCCGGTAGACCGTCGCCAGATGGAGGCCTGGAATATGCTTGCGGGCTCGGCGCAGCACTTCCGGAGCATCCAGATGTTCGCCGGCCTGCTGGAGGACGTCCGCGATAACTCTGCGCTGACGGGTCAAACGAAGACCGTGCTCGCGGAGTTGAGTCGTTACAGAGCGGCGTTCCTTCAGATGTCTTGCGAGGACCATTTCCAGTTGCGAACGCTTCGCAAATAGAAATTATCGCAAATCTATACTTTTCTGTCAAGAATTATCTTACCGCATTAACCCAATCGTTCGCACGAACAACAAGTTTGCGCTGACGAATGGTTCACCAAAGGGAATACGTCCACCAGCCGCTGGCAAGCCAAATTTACCATTTCAACTGAGCCAACATCCTTAGATTCAGGGGGTTAAGGCATTGCTCACACGGCTTGAAGAGTTACTGGTAAGGGATATCGTGCTCGCTCTCAAGTTGGACGCCTTGTGGAGTAATCTTGTACAACTTCTCGTGCCTTGGCGGGAGATGGCCCTGCTGTGTGGCGCGGATAAACTCATCTTCATTGAGGTAGCGGATCACGATCGTGTCACCATTGACGGTAATCTTTCCGTCAAAGAGGCCCCCGGCTTTCCATTGTTGTTCCAACTTTGTTCCGTCAAAGGAGTAAAGGACTGCGGTCAGGGACGGATGGCTTTTCCCGAGTTCAAATCCGTAAACCAGCAAGCGAAAGTCTCCTGCTGCTGAAGGCTGAATCACAGCGTAGTGCTGGTCTGCCCGCGGAACAAAATTCGTTGTTGCAACCTCGCGGGATTGACCATTCTGGTTCTCATAGATCACCAGCGTATTGACGCGCCAGATGTCGCTCCAGGCGAGAGTATAGCCGGCACCAATCAGTTCTGCATTTTTCCATGAAGCCCTGAAAGACGAAGATATCGCAACCGCCGGGTACTGCAGCTTCGCGAAGACCCGGTCCAGTTCATGACGCACTTCAACAATATTGGGTGAGCGATTAACCATCCAGGCGTTCATGTGGCTGATAACGAGTTTCTGAATCTGGTCTGTGATGGGTTTGGCGTCTTCAATGTCGAGCCCGTACAGTTGCCTTGCCAGGTAGGCAACGTGGCCTGGCAGATCGGGCGGCGGCCCGGCGGGCTTTTTCTTGCGCGCATGCGCGCTTCCGACGCCGAACGCCGTCACAGCGGCGAGCAGCCCGGACACAATTCGAGCCGCGCGCAATTTTCGTGTTGCGACTTTTCTGCGCTTCACTTTCCTCTTTGCCCTCCCTGGCAATGTTCAATGGGAACCATCACAACTGGCTTAGATGCATAAGCAGCGTTTCTATGCGAGCCGCGCGAACGCGCGTGTGATTTCGGCATCCTGATCTTCGAAAACTGTGCGAAGGTCCAGCATCAGTCGGTCACTTTCGACACGGGCGATAACAGGCGGTTCGTTCTTTCGGAGCCGGGCTTCTAGGTCCACCGGGCCCAGTCGGGCGTGGCGCACAGCCACCAGCTTCGATGGGAGCGATTGCCCGGGCGTGGAACCGCCCCCAATCACCGATTTGCCATCCTCGACGCTGACGGCCAACGAGGGAATCTCCGCCAGCTTCAGAGCCAGTGTTTGCACGCGCTTTGCCAATTCTTCAACGGGCAATCTAATCATCCGAAGCGCTGGAATTGCATCCAGGTTTCCGTCAAGATAAAGCCGAACGGTTGCCTCGAGCGCCGAGATGGTCAGTTTGTCCACCCGCAGCGCCCGAAACAGCGGGTTTTTGCGGATACGGTCCAGAAATTCACGCTTGCCGGCAATCAGCCCGGCTTGCGGTCCCCCCAGGAGCTTGTCGCCACTGAAGGTTACGAGATCAACTCCACGTTTCAGGCTTTCCCCTGCAGGAGGCTCATCGCGAATGCCGAGCGGAGTCAGGTCAACGAGGCAACCGCTGCCCAGGTCTTCGATCAAAGGCAAGTGATGCTCGTGGGCAAGAGCAGCAAGGTCCTCGAGATCCGGGCGTTCGGTGAATCCCACGATACGGAAATTGCTTGGATGGACGCGCATCAACGCCCGGGTCTTTTCATTGATCGCGCCGGCGTAATCGGCCAGGCGCGTCCGATTGGTGGTCCCAACTTCCTTCAGGATGGCCCCACTTCTGACGCAGATGTCGGGAATCCGGAACGACCCGCCAATTTCAATCAATTCCCCGCGCGAGACGATGACTTCGCCGCCTTCGGCCAGCGTGTTCAGAGTGAGGAACACGGCGGCAGCGTTGTTGTTCACCACCAGCGTCCGTTCTGCACCAATCAGTTCGGCGAACAGGCGGTCGGTGTGCGTGTCGCGCTTGCCGCGGCTTCCGGCCTCAAGGTCGTACTCCAGGTTCGAATAGCGGCCGGCGATTTCCGCAATATGTTCAATGGCCTTTGGTGCAATGGGCGCCCGGCCCAGATTGGTATGGAGAACCACGCCCGTTGCGTTGATGACGGGCTTGAGCGAGTATCGCGCGGACGCTCTGGTGGCAACGGCAATTTCCTCTTCGATCTCGGCGACCGACAAAGTTGAGATGCTCCCTTTGGCGATTCCTTCTCGTAATCTTTGAAGGACTGTCCGCGCGGCTTCAACGACAAGCCGGCGGCCGACTTCCGCCTCAAGCTGCTGCAAGACCTTGCTGCCCAACAGTTCATCCACGGACGGAATGCGGCGGAGCAATTCGTTCATGGTACCTGCATCACTTTTAATGGCCATGAACAGCGCTCCCGGTCCTTTCGGAAAACATGAAAGGACTTTTTAATACGCAATACGGCCATTTCAACATAAGATTCGCCGGAGGGTCAACTTTGGCCGCTGTCGGGCAGGATTGCGCCTCAGACGCACACTTTCGCGGATTTTGAGGCTCAAGCCCGGCTCAATAAAGCCGAAATGTCTGATTACCTGCTGTGTGACCGATCGGGCTCCCGGCAGACGGTCCTTCTTATTTTAGTGCGTGCCGCCGTGAGCAGGTTATAATGGCCTGTTCGGCGGTCAGGCGAAAGGCTTTCTGGTGACGGTTGAGGAAGAACTGACCAGGCTCGATGAGAATATCCGCCGGCTTCAGATCGAGTACGAGGCCTACTTCAACGGAGGGACCGCGCAACCTCCCAATGACACCCTTTACCGGGTTGAGCAGGCCATCAAGAAATATTCGGGCGACGCAAGTAAGCTGAACGTCAGCCAACGCTTCCGTTTCACACAACTATCGCAACGATACGCGGTTCACAGCGACCTGTGGCGGAAGCGGATGCGGATCAGGGAAGAGGGCCGGGACTTTGCGGTGCGAAGGCGCGCGCCCGAGTCCGCACTTCCGCTCGAGACCCAGGTCGTCTGTCGCGATCCTGACCGCGAGCAGGAGAAGGTGGACCAGCTGCTTCAGGCGTTGCTCGAAGCCAAGCAGCGCGCGGGCGAGCGGACGGACGATATCGACCCGACAACATTTAAGCAGTTCGTCCGTGAAAAGACCATGCAGCTCAAGAGGGAACTGGGCTGTGGCAGCGTTCGGTTTGTGGTAACTGTAAAAGAAGGCAGGGTCCGGTTCACAGCTGTAAAGGCGGACGATTGAACTTTCGTTACGCGGAATTTTCCTGTCGGGCGGCTAAGGTTTGAGAGTGCTTCTGTGAGTTGGCACGATCGCTCAAAGCACTTGCGAACGCGGGTCCGGCATTCGAAAAGCAACTTTTGAAGGCGTGTCATTTCCGGGTTGCCCATGGCGCGCGTTTATGTTGGCATGAAAACCTAAGCCTTGCAGGCACGCATTCGAAGTCCACGGCCTTGCGCGCGATTTTCCAGAGTTTAAACCAAGCCAGAAATCTCAGGAGTCTTCATGAAACCCATCACTCGTGCGTTGCTCAGCGTCAGTGACAAAACTGGAATTGTGGAGTTCGCTTCCGGCCTCGCAAAGCTGGGCATTGAAATTGTCTCAACGGGAGGTACTGCAAAACTGCTTCGCGAGAAAGGCGTTCAGGTTCGCGACGTTTCCGAACTGACTGGCTTTCCGGAGATGCTCGATGGCCGCGTCAAGACGCTGCACCCTAAGGTCCACGGCGGCATTCTGGCCATCCGCTCAAACCCGGCGCACATGGCGGCGCTAAAAGAGCACGAGATCAGTGTGATCGACCTTGTTGCAGTCAACCTTTATCCTTTTGAGAAAACCGCCGCAAAGCCCGGTGTGGAATTCGAAGAACTGATTGAAAACATCGATATCGGCGGGCCGACAATGATCCGCTCGGCGGCCAAGAATTTCGAAGACGTTGCTGTGGTTGTCGATCCGGCGGACTATCCAAGCATCCTTGAGGAACTCGGCAAGAACGGCGGGCTCGAGCGCGAAACGCGGTTGCGCCTGGCACGCAAGGCGTTTGCCACCACTGCGGCTTACGATGGTTTTATCTCCACAACCCTCCAGGAGCGCGCGAAGCCGGGCCTGCCGGAAAATCTTCACCTGAATTTGCAGAAGGTTATGGACCTGCGCTACGGCGAGAATCCGCATCAGAGCGCTGCGCTCTATCGCAACAGCGCTGCAGCGGGACGCGGGCTTGCAAACGCGCCGCAACTCCATGGCAAGGAACTCTCTTACAACAACCTGGTGGACTTGGAAGCGGCGTGGAGGCTGGCACAGGAATTCACAGAGCCGGTGACGGCCATTATCAAGCATACCAATCCCTGCGGCATTGCATCCGGCAAGACGCTGGCAGAAAGCTACCGACGCGCACTTTCCGTGGACCCCGTGTCCGCGTTTGGGTCAGTCATCGCGGTGAACCGCAAGCTCGACCACGAGACGGCTGAAGAAATGTCCAAGCTCTTTATCGAAGCGATCGTTGCTCCGGGGTTTGAACCGGACGCTCTGGAGAGGCTGAAGAATAAGAAAAATCTCCGCCTGATTGATATGTCCGCGACGGTGGGCGATGATTACGGCTTGCAACTAAAGAGCATAGGCGGAGGATTGCTGGTCCAGACCCCCGATACCCTGGGAGCGCACCCCGAAGACTGGAAATGCGTAACAAGACGCAGACCCACAGAAGAAGAGATGCGAGCGCTGGTGTTTGCCTGGCGCGTGGTGAAGCACGTAAAGTCCAATGCGATTGTTTTTGGGCACGACGGAATGATCGTGGGTATCGGCGCAGGACAGATGAGCCGGGTGGATTCCGTTAAGCTTGCTGCGATGAAAGCCCGCGAACTGAAGCATGACTTGCAACGGACTGTCGTGGCTTCCGATGCCTTTTTCCCGTTTCCAGATGGCGTGGAAGAAGCGGCGAAATACGGCGCTACGGCGGTAGTACAGCCGGGCGGCTCTGTGCGCGACAACGAGGTGATCGAAGCCGCCGACCGCCTGGGCATGGCCATGATGATGACCGGCATCCGACACTTCCGCCACTGAAGATGTTGCGCGGGAGTGGTGGGGTTGGCGTAGGCCGCCGCGGTGTTTTCGCCGGACGGCCGCTGCGTTTCAAATCTCTGCTCTTTAAGCTTTCGGCGAGTAATATCCTTCGCGGGCGACAATGCGGTACTTGATCTTCTTGCCCTTCTTATCAGTGATAATCAGCGGGTTGCCTTGGGCATCCACCAGTTGAACGTCCAGCTTGTGATATTTCCCGTCCTTGGCATTATCCGTGGGAATGAATCCCAGGCTGTACTGATGCCGGAGCTGGCCGGCGATCTGCTGGTAGATGTCTGGCACTGCGCCTTCAAATCGCGGAAAATAGGCCTGGCCTCCGGAATATCTGGCGATGGACGTCAAAGCGTTCTTGGCCTGAAGCGTATCTATATTTTCTCCGTATCGTATCGAGAGCCATTCCTCAATACTGATCGCATAGATTGGTGTGTTTGAGCCTTTGGCGATCTTGAGCATTTCGCCGTAGGTCAGTTTGCTGAACGTATCGAACCCGCTCACGATCGCCAGTATGGCTTTGCGTCCGCCCACGTTCTTCATGCGATCAATCGTAAATGCCAGCGCATCGTACAGATTGATTTCGCTGAAGCCGGGTATCCGCAGCGTGTCAAGCGCTGACCGGACCTGGTAGCGGTCATGCGTGAAGTCCTGGAGGATGTGCGGTTGCATGTCGAAATAGACTACGGCCACCCAGTCTTTGGGCTCCATGAAGTTGAGGAACTCATATGCATCCTCGAGCGCGAGGTAGAGATATGGCCAGTAATTATTGCTGAATTCCACCAGCATCGCCACCGTAATGGGTGCCTCGGCCGTTGAGAAATTCGTGATCGTCTGCGGAACACCGTCATCCAGAACTTTAAAATTATTCTTGGACAACCCCGTGATCGGGTTGCCGTTATTGTCGGTGACCAGCACATCGACATTCACCAGGTTCGATTCGGTAGAGAGAGTGTAAACCTCGTTGGGGTTGATCTTTTCCGGCTTTTTTTCCTGAAGTACCGGCTCCGAAGGCTGCTTTGGTGCTGTCTCAGGTTGTTCCGAAGGCTGATTTTGCGGTTCCTGTTGGACGTTCGGCTTTGCGGACTTCTTGGGCGCATAAACCGTTTCACCGGCATTTGGGCTTGGCCCTGGACCGGGTTCCTGCTGCGCTCGCGCTGCCGTGTGCGAACCGAGTATCCACAGGCTAATCGCCGCAATTCCAACGGCCGTCGCGCAGATCGCTCTGCTCTTCGCACTTTTCATATAAGTCCTTCCCCCTAGTGCATATCATGGCACCCTGCTCCGCAGGGGTCAACTGAAGGCGACTTTTGATACAAATCAGTAGCCCCGCATTCCATCTGCCAATGGTATCGTAAGATTGGATTGCGCAGTTAGCGGAGTTTCAATGCATTTGCACATCATCCAGCACGTTCCGTTTGAAGGGCCGGGAGCAATTGCCGAGTGGGCTCAGGTCCGAGGGCACTCGATCTCACGCACGGAACAATGGAGGGATGAACGCCTGCCCTCGATGGAGGAATTTGATCTATTGGTGATGATGGGCGGGCCGATGAGCGCAAACGACGACCGGGAGTTTCCATGGCTTGCCGCAGAAAAACGATTCATTACAGAAGCGGTGGAAGGGCGTAAAGCAGTTTTGGGCGTGTGCCTGGGCGCTCAGCTTGTGGCCAATGTTCTTGGCGCGCGGGTTTACCGGAACCCAGAGAAAGAGGTCGGATGGTTTCCCGTTCGACTGACTCATGAAGCGGCAAAGAGCCAAATGTTTTCGGGATTTCCACCCACGATGACCGTCCTTCACTGGCATGGTGAGACATTTGATCTGCCCGTGGGTGCAGTGCGTCTTGCCGAGAGCGAATTCTGTCACAATCAGGCCTTTGAAATCGGAGGAAGGGTCCTGGGCCTGCAATTCCACATGGAGGTGCTCCCTGAAGGTCTGGAAAGTCTGATCGAAAATTGCTCAGCGGACCTCATGCCGGGTCCTGCGGTACAGACCGCGGAAGAGATTCTCAGGTTCGCACACCTCACGCAAACGCTACAGCCTCGGCTTTACTCAATCCTTGATCGCATGGCGGAGGCCGCGAGAACGGATTCCGCCGGTGGGGCTGCATAACAAAGTTAAAGACACAGGACTGTTTCACGATGAGGCGCTAAAACGCAAGAAGCTCAGTCATCACGTTGTGGATTCTCAACCGCCGCATGCCTTCATGGAACGGCATTCGAGCCTTGCAATGCTACGGCATTTCCTCTTAAAGTTGAGCTTTGCGACAGTGGCACCGCGTATATGTGCAAATATGCTACGTGGAATAAGTGTGCTAAATCTGCACAATTGAAAGGACAGCCAGAAAATGACGGCAGAATGGAGCGGACCGCTGAAAATTCGGCCGGCCCGCGTCGATGACGCAAAGGAGATCGCCAGAATTTACAATCAGGGTGTGCAGGACCGGACGGCAACGTTTGAAAATGCCTATGTCACCCCCGAGGAGCGCTACCTATGGCTGGCCGCCCGGCCGGACCGCTATCCTGTCCTCGTTGCGGAAGTCAAGCACACGCTGATGGGCTGGGCGGCGCTCAACCCTTACAGCCCGCGAAAGTGTTTTGACGGCGTGGCGGAACTGTCCATTTTTATAGAGCGCAGCTTGCGCGGCCATGGCGTTGCGCAGGAGCTGATCAAGGCCATGCAGGAGGCGGCGCGCGAGAAGGGTTTTTACAAGCTTGTTGGGCGCATTATTGCCGACAACCAGCCTGCGCGCAAACTCTGCGAACTTGCCGGCTGGCGCGAGGTCGGCATTTATACAAAGCATGGCCGACTCGGAAACGAGTGGCATGACCTGGTCCTTGTCGAATATCTGATTCCGGAAAACATGAAATAGTGGAGATCAGTTCACAAGGTGGAAGAAAACGACAGCGCCAAATCACCTCTCGAAACGTTCGAGGAGCTTGCCGCCAAGGCTCCCGACAACGTGATGGTCCGCTACAGCCTTGGGCGCGAATATCTGAAGGTGAAACGCTATGCCGAAGCCGAACGCGAATTCCGTGAGGCGCTGCGGCTGAAACCCGACTATTCTGCTGCCTACCGCGAGTTGGGGAAGTCGCTGGTTGGACTCGAGCGTTTGGATGAGGCGCGCGAGGTGTATACAAGAGGCGCCGAAGTGGCTTGCGAAAAGGGCGACTTGCAGACGAAACGCGAGATCGAAGTCTTCCTGAAGCGCTTGGCCAAATCAGAACGACCGAAGACCGTCGAGTAATTTCCTGTCTGCAAAAATAACTTTGCTGGGCCAGGACGGGTTCTTCTCCGCGCTCAGAAGAGGAATTACGGCCGCTTTCTGGCACTCGGGCTTCTCCCGCGCGGGTGCGGGGAGTCAGGATTTGCAACGAGCGACTAATCGAACGGATAGCGAGGCGTTGGTTGCAGCCGAAGTTGCCGCGTCAGACTGGCTTTTACGATCTCAAAAGCTTCCTGTGGCGTATCCGCAAAACGGATCAGCTTCGATTCTTCTGCGCTGACCGTTCCCGCCTCTCGGAGCCAGTCGAAATTTACGGCTTTTTTCCAGAATTTTGAACTGTACAGCAGAATTGTGCAGCGATGTCCCATTTTGTGGGTCTGCAAGAGCGTGAGAAACTCCCACATTTCATCCATCGTGCCAAATCCGCCGGGGAAAACGATGACCGCGCGCGAAGGCTGCGCGAACCATAATTTGCGCATAAAAAAATAGCGGAAGAGGAAGCTCAATTCCGGTGTGATGTAGGGGTTCGAGGTCTGCTCTTCCGGCAGCCTGATGTTGAAGCCGATGGTGACTCCTCCGGCCTCCGTCGCGCCACGATTCGCGGCTTCCATTATGCCCGGCCCGCCGCCTGAACAGACGACCAGGAAGTGCTTGCCATTCTTCAGGCTCAGCGACCAGGACGTGATGAGATGGGCGAGTTCGCGCGCCTGCTCATAGTATTTCGACATCTTCAATGCCATGCGCGCCGCCCGCAACTCCTCATGCGTGGGCGGAGACCCGCCGGACCTGCATCGCATCAGGACTTTCCGGAGCTTTTCACGGGCCTCGTTGTGTGACAGAATCCGAGATGATCCGAAAAAGACGACGGTATTCTGAACGCCGGCGCGACGAAGGCGGACTTGCGGCTCCAGATATTCAGCAATAATGCGGAGCGTACGCGCGTCGGCGCTGTCCATAAACCGTTCGTTTTTGTATGCAAGGCTCGGCAGACGTGGCGGAACGTGCCTGTTAGATTCGCTCATAACACCTCTCAGCGGAAGGTCCGCTTGCACTGAATTCTACAGCATAACAAACCCAACAACCTCCTGCAGGCGGAGTGATGGGGATCACAGCACTACCGGACAAAATGAGGTCTCATGCAAACATGCGCAGTGGCAAGCTTCCGGACCGCGAGTGCGGTCACCCCAGGCAATCCGCAATGGCAAGTGTCAATAACAGATTGAATCCAAGGAGGTTGGTTCATGTCTGCGTTTAATCGTCGAGAGTTTATCCGTCGTGGCGCGAGTGGTGCCGCAGGTCTTGGCTTGATCCTGAACGGTAAACATATTTTTGCCGAACCCGCCGCGCCACTACCGAAACCCGCCGCACCCAGCGACCGGGTGAACGTGGGATTTATCGGCTTTGGCATACGCGGCAACATCCTTTTTGAATCCGCCAGAAAGACCGGTCAGGCCAACCTGGTAGAGGTGTGCGACTGCTACCAGGGACACCTCGAGCGGGCCAAAGAGCGGACCGGCGGAAAAATCGACGTGAATTTCGCCCAGTACAAGAAATTGCTGGACCGTAAGGACATCGATGCCGTCGTAATCGCCACGCCAGACCATTGGCACGCTCCAATCTTTCTGGATGCAATTGCGGCCGGGAAGGACGTCTATATCGAAAAGCCCATGACCCATCGAATCGCGGATGGCCAGAAGATGATCGATGCGGCCAGAGAAGCAAAGCGAGTTGTGCAAGTGGGTAGCCAATGGATTTCATCCAGCCAGAACCGGCTCGCAAGGGAAATGATCGCCGCAGGCAAGTTGGGAAAAGTCACGAAAATCATGGCGGCGTATAACAGAAACAGTTCGACAGGAGCATGGAACTATCCGATTCCGCCGGACTTGAAGAACGGTGTGAATTTTAACTGGGAAGAATGGCTTGGCCCGGCTCCCCAACGGCCCTTTGAAGCCGAGCGGGTGTTCCGATACCGCAAATACTGGGATTATTCAGGCGGCATCACCACTGACCTGTTCGTCCACTTGATCACTTCAATCCACTACATCATGGGAGCTACGATGCCTCGAAGTGTTGTAGCAACCGGCGGTATTTTGTTCAGGCATGACGGCCGAGAGGTCCCGGATACGATTGATGCACTGTTCGAATACCCGGAAGGTTTCCACGTGAACATGGCTTCTACATTTAACTCGGAAAGCGGTACAGGTAATGGAATCCACTTTCTTGGCACAGACGGCGCACTGATGTTGCCGCTCGGTGGAACCTCGATGAATTACAGCGTGGATTCGCACCGTGAAGGATACAAATATTCAATCGATAGCTGGCCTGAAGCCTTGCAGGAACAATTCATGAACGTGGGCAACCGCCGCGAAGAGGCGGCCAGAAAAGCTCCTCCACCTCAGGAGATTCCGGCGAAGGACAGCGCCGACCCGACCACGCTGCACATGGCCGAGTTCTTTGAATGCGTCCGCTCGCGGAAACAGTGCGGAGAGAATGCTGAGGTCGGCCACAGAGCCGCCGCAGCCGGCCATATGGTGAACCTTTCCTACATCGCCGGAGAAAAAGTCACCTGGGATGAAACTTCGGGCACTGCAGTAACATAACGGTGTCCGGTTCCCCTGGCGGATCAAATTTGCGGGGCCTGCCATCCGCCGAGAGCTTCTTCGATGCGGCGGGCGACCGCAAGCGCAAGATGTTCTTGCCAGGGCCGCGCAGCGACCTGAACGCCGATGGGCAACCCTTCCATGGAATTTCCGGAGCGAACCACGGCCGCGGGCCAGCCGGTCAGGTTATATGTCATCGTGTAGCTGAATGATGGCAGCCGATCGTAGGTCGAGCCGTGCATCATCCCGGCGAAACTGCAAACAGGGGAGAGGACCGCATCATAGGTCTTCATGAAGGTCAGCATTGCGCTTCGGAATTTGTCCCACCGCGCCATGAGCGAGCCGAAATCAGAAATCGACATCGCGTGGCTCTGCTGAAGATCAAGCGCCTGTTGCAGCAGGGGATGGACCTGCTCAGTGCCCGCAGATTTCAATATCTCCTTTAATCCTGCGCCGCCATCAGCACAAAAAAGCCCGCGATAGATTTCATAGGTCTCGCTGATCGGCGGCGGCAGAGTCTCTTCGACAAATGCCCCGGCTTCCGAGAGGGCCGCAGCGGCCTTGCGCACCGCCTCGGTGATCTCCTGTTCCGGCGCAACAATCCCGTTGTCGGTGTGAAACGCCACGCGGAGCTTCTTGAGGTCCACATGGTCTGATTTGCCCAGCGGCATGGGGACTATCGCCGCATCGCGCCAATCGACTCCGGAGATAATGTCGAGAGCGAGTTCCAAATCTTCCACGTTCCTTGCGAGCGGGCCGATTTGCCAGAGCGCATCCAGCATTCCTCCGGGGCCGGGGAAATGGCCGGTGCGCGGGACCCGACCGGAAGTCGGCTTGATGCTTGCAATCCCGCAGCAGTGTGCGGGGAAGCGCACACTGCCCCCCGCATCGCTTCCGAAGCCCAGCGGTGATCCTCCTGCTGCGATGATCGCCGACTCGCCGCCGCTTGATCCGCCCGGCGACAGCGCATGGTTGTAAGGGTTGCTGGTGCGCCCGTAAATCAGATTATCGCTTTCCCATGCCCAGCCGAGTTCCGGACAATTGGTTTTCCCCAGCACAATTGCGCCCGCGGCGCGGAGGCGCTTGACGATCTCCGCATCCGCGCGTGGCACAAACTGACGCCGCCCGAGCGTTCCGCCCGTGCTGATGATCCCCTCGGTTTCAATGGCGTCTTTAAACGTCACGGGAACGCCGTGAAGCGGACCCTTAATTTCACCTCGAACAAGTTGGGCGTCAGCCGTGCGCGCCTCAGCAAGCGCGCGTTCTGCCGATAACTGGACGACAGCGTTCAACTTCGGGTTGACAGCCTCGATGCGTTCAATGTGCGCGTGAATCAGTTCAAGCGATGAGAATTTCTTTTCACGGATGGCCCGCGCCATGCCGCGGGCTGAGAGGTGAAGGAGTTCATTCATGACGGTTTTCCGAGAGAGGGCTTTGCGAGGAATGCTGCCGTGCGAAAGGAATCAAACGGACCCCAATGAGTGAGATCGAAGACTGATTTTCTGGTGAGCCGGCTGGGACTCGAACCCAGAACCCTTGCCTTAAAAGGGCAATGCTCTACCGCTTGAGCTACCGGCCCGACGATTGTGCTTCCTTTTTTAAACAGCCTTCTTAGCTCCGTGAAGCTCGCCTCGGCGGTGCTCATGCGGAGCGAGCACAGCAACGGAACGCCGCGCTCCATTCCGGCTTGGAAACCCGCAGCGAATCGTCACAGTGATATTAGAATGCCCCACGAGTTCCTTCACTGTCAACGAACAGCATCGGTCCGGAAACTGCGATCAACCCGCTTGTTGCAAAAAGGCATTTTTAGGGTAACATGGCACATTCGTCTGATGTTCATCTGTTGAATTCATGGAGGAAACATCCATGCGAAATACGCTGACTCGCCGAAGCTTTTTAGGTGCTACACTTGCGGCCTGGCCAGGCGCGGCATACTTGAAGGCCGCGGCGGCATCGAGAGCTATGGGCTGGAAACTGGGAATCATCACGGACGAAATTAGCGAAGATTTCGAGCAGGCGCTTGATTTCATATCCCACTATGGTCTGGGCTATGCCGAATTGCGCGAGATGTGGAAGAAGAACATCATGAACCTGTCGCAGGCCGAACTCGATCGTGCCAAAGACATGATCGAGAAGCACCACCTGAAAGTGACGGATATCGGTTCTCCGGTATTCAAATATAATCTGCCACAAATGCCTGCGCGCGCGGAGAAGCGGGACACCTTCCGGGCGGATTTTACCGATCAGGACACAGACCATCTGTTGGAGGAATCCTTCAAGCTGGCGAAGTTTTTTGGAACGCGAAAGGTGCGGATTTTCAGCTACTGGCGCGTTGCAGAACCCGAAAAGGCCTACCCCTATGTTCGAGACCGGCTGGCGAAGGCGGCCGAAGTTGCTGGCAAGAGCGACATTCTGCTGATCCTGGAAAATGAGCATGAGTGCAACATCGGGACAGGTGAAGAACTTGGTCGCATTCTTCGCGACATCAACTCACCGCACCTGCGAGGCAACTGGGACCCCGGCAATGCCGCCATGCTCCATGAAGTTCCTTATCCAAACGGGTATAATCATGTGAAGGGTTTGTTTGCCCATATGCACATCAAAGATGTCAGGAAGGGGCCGAACGGCAGATTGCAGTGGGCGCCCGTGGGGGGCGGCTTTATCGACTGGAAAGGGCAATTCGAAGCCCTGCGCCGGGACGGCTATCAGGGCGATATGGCACTTGAAACACACTACCGGCGCCCGGATGGTAATAAGGTTGAAAGCACCCGAGAATCTCTGTTGGGCCTGTTCAAAGTGATCCAGGAAGCGGCCTGACCGGAACTGTTTTACGGTTTGGCAGAGTTTCATCCGAGAGACATTACAGAAACGGGGCGGCCCCGTCGATCGCGGTTCCCGGGAGGGGAACGCCCATCATCGACGGCGAAAGACGGGAAGTTCGGGGTTGCTTCAGTCTGCGTGAAACCGCGGCAATAAAGGTATGTTCTCATCGCGCACGGACTGGTCGCTCACGCCCAACCGTCTTTCCCTGCACCTCGCAGAGCGTCGCCGTCAGGGACTCCCAATTCTTGATCTCACTGAATCGAATCCCACGCGCTGCGGGTTTGCGGCTGACGGTTTGCTCCTTCAATCGCTGCTCGATCCTCGTTCGCTGATTTATGAGCCTGATCCGCGCGGGCCCCTGCTCGCGCGCCAGGCCGTCTGCGAATACTACTCCGAACGCGGCATGGCTGTCCGCCCGGAGCAGGTTTTCCTTACTGCCAGTACCAGCGAAGCTTACACCTACGTTTTCCGTCTGCTGGCTGACCCTGGGGAGAAAGTCCTTGTCCCGCAGCCGAGCTACCCGCTCTTTGATTTTCTGGCCGGCATCAATGACCTTCAGGTCAATTCCTACCCGCTTTGCTACGGCCGGGAATGGCGGATCGACTTGAACGCTGTCGAGGACCAATGGGAACCTCGCGTGAAGGCGGTGATTGTGGTGCATCCCAACAATCCCACGGGATCCTATGTACGATCGAGCGAACTCGATTTTCTGAATGAGTGTTGCCGCGAGCGCCGGGGTGCGCTGATTGCGGATGAGGTCTTTGCCGACTTTGCTCTGGAGGAAGATGAAAATCGGGTGATTTCGCATTGTTGTAATACAGGGGCCCTGACGTTCACGCTGAGTGGCCTTTCGAAGATCTCGGCCCTGCCGCAGATGAAGGTTGGCTGGGTGGTCGTAAGCGGTCCGGACAGGGAGTCGCGAACGGCCATGGACCGTCTTGAGGTCATCGCTGACACGTATCTCTCCGTAAGCGCTCCCGTGGCGAATGCACTGCCGGCTCTTCTTGACCGCCGAAAGATAGTCCAACCGAAAATCAAGGACCGCTTGTGCTCGAACATGTGCTGCCTGGACCGGATGCTGGCTTCCAGTAATGAGATAACACGTTTAAGAATCGAAGGAGGCTGGTATTGCATTCTGAGAGTCCCCGACAGCGTGAGCGATGAAGATTGGGCCGTCGAGCTTTTAACCAGGGACGGTGTGCTGGTTCACCCCGGCCACTTTTATAATTTTGCGAGTGACGGTTACCTGGTCATTAGCCTGATAACCGAAGAAGAGACCTTCCGCGAAGGGATGGACAGGATTCTGGCGCGCGTTGCAAAAAGCAGCTAGACTTGTAACGAATCAAACTTCAGCGAGCGCGACAACCAGAAGTGTTTTATGAGTGATAAAGCCAAAAGGCCAAACTTTGGCGGACTCGAAGTAGCCGCCTTCGAGAGCCGCAGAGCAGATGAGATCGCAAAGCTCATCTCCAACTGCGGTGGCATTCCCCGTGTAGGTCCCAGCATGCGGGAAGTCCCGTTAAGTGACAATCCGGCGGCCTTCGAGTTCGCAGAAAAACTGCTGGCCGGCAAGATTCAGGGCATGATTTTTATGACCGGCGTCGGAGCTCGGACACTCTTCGAAGTTCTCCAATCACGGTATCCGCTTGAAGAAATCATTCGTGGGCTTTCAAGAACAACGGTGGTTGCGCGGGGCTCCAAGTCAACTCAGGTCCTGCGCGAGTACGGAGTGCCCGTCAGTATCGTCGTTCCAGAGCCGAACACCTGGCGCGAAGTCCTTCAGGAACTGGATGAGAACCCGCGCGGCTTCACCCTGCAGGGTTCCACAGTGGCGATTCAGGAATACGGCGTGTCAAACGAGGCCTTCCTGAAGGAACTTGAGTCCCGCGGCGCAACAGTTCTGCGCGTTCCGGTTTATCGTTGGGCGCTGCCTGAGGACCTCGGCCCGCTGAAAGAGACTGTTAGGGCCGTCGTTGAACGCCGTGTGCGTGTGGTGCTTTTCACCAACGGCGTGCAAGTCGAACATGTGCTGAAGGTAGCAGGCCGGGAGCAATGGGAAAAGGCGCTACTGGAAGCTCTGAGTTGCGCCGTCGTGTGTTCGATCGGTCCGACCTGCAGTGAATCGCTTGTCGCGCACGGAATACAGGTGGACATCGAGGCCTCGCCGCCAAAAATGGGCGTATTGGTGCTTGAAGCGGCGCGACGGGCACCAGAGTTGCTGCGACAAAAAGACCACGGCGCATCGGCCTCGGGGGTATCTGCAAAACCAAACGGCGTGGCGACTGCTCGTGCAAACGCCGCAACCTTGATTGAGCCGCTGCCGGTCGCCATTCCGGAGGTTGCCGGAGACCCCTGGAGAGATTCGCGCTTTATGCGGGCCTGCCGTCGTGAGCCCGTCGATGCGACGCCGGTGTGGCTGATGCGCCAGGCGGGCCGTTACATGAGGGAATATCGCGAGCTTCGCGCGCGCGTGCCTTTCCTGCAACTTTGCAAGGACCCGGACCTTGTGGCGGAGGTGACTGTCGGGGCTGCCCGCAAGCTCGGAGTGGATGCGGCCATTGTCTTCGCTGACCTCCTTCTCATCATTGAACCTCTTGGGCTTCAGCTTGAATACGACAAAGGCGAGGGGCCGGTCGTCAGGCCGGTCCTTCGTGAGCCGGGCGACATTGACAGCTTGCGGCGCGTCGTTCCGGAAGAATCTCTCGGCTATCTGTATGAAGCCATCCGCCGCACGCGCGCCGCTCTCCCTGCAGATTTGCCGCTGATCGGCTTTGCGGGCGCCCCGTTCACCGTAGCATCCTACATGATTGAAGGTGGAGCCTCCAAAACTTTCCGGCACACCAAGACCCTGATGTACCGCGACGAGGGCGCGTGGCGCGCATTGATGGAGCATCTGGCCCGCGAAATTGCCAATTACGTTAACGCTCAGATTGTGGCAGGCGTTCAGGCGGTGCAAATCTTTGATACCTGGGTCGGCTGCCTAGGGCCTGGGGACTATCGAAGATTCGTTTTGCCCTACACGCGCCTTCTGATGGAGGCAATTACCCCGGGCACGCCCATTATCCATTTCGGCACAGGCACCGGCATGTTTCTTGAAGAGATGCGAGACGCCGGCGGCGATATCATCGGGCTGGATTTTCACGTCGAATTGGGCAAGGCGTGGGATCAACTGGGAGAACGTGTGGGCGTGCAGGGAAATCTGGATCCTGTAGCGCTTTACGCGGACTTGCCGTTTATTCGCAGCCGCGTCGAGGAGATCCTGACGCAGGCGGCAGGCCGTCCCGGACATATTTTCAACCTTGGGCATGGGATCCTGCCGGACACGCCTGAGGAAAACGTCATCGCGCTGGTAAAGATGGTCCACGAGTTGAGCGCCCGATCGCACTGATTTGGACACATGAAAAATCACGGGAATCTGAGGCCGCGTTGCTGACCGAAATTTCAATGCCGAGGGGCAGTACTCGATGGGCGGTCCTGTTGATGGCCCATGGCGCTCCGGACAGGCTGGGCGACATTCCGCAGTTTCTGCTGAACGTGCGCGGCGGACGCGGGCTCTCGGAAGGCGCTCTGCAGGAGATCATCGAGCGTTACATCAGGATCGGAGGAAGTTCGCCGCTGCTGAAAATCACGATGGCGCAGGCCGAGGCCCTTTCAAGGCTGATTGGCTTGCCTGTGTATGTTGGCATGCGCAACTGGCAGCCTTATATCGAAGACGCGGTGCGAAGGCTGGCGGAAGAAGGAGCCGCCGGGATTGTGGCGATCTGCCTTGCGCCGCAAAAATCGCGGACGAGCATCGAACTTTACCGCAATCATCTCACGATCGCGGTGGGCAAAACGGCCCCGGGGCTTCGCGTGGAGTTCGTTGAAAGCTGGCATGACAACGCGGGCCTGATTGCCGCGTTCCGCGAGAATGTTATGTCTGCACTTATTGAGGCCGAGGTCGAAGCCGGTTCCGGCGTGCCGGTGATCTTCACGGCGCACAGCGTTCCTCAAAAAACCGTTGCGGAAGGGGACGTATACGAAAGCCAGGTGAGGGAAACAGCGCAATTGGTTGCCCGTGCAATGGGCTTGCAGGATTACCGCGTGGCTTTTCAAAGCCAGGGGATGACGCCCGAAGCCTGGTTAGGTCCAACGATAGAATCCCAAATCGATGAGCTTGCGGATCGAGGGCATAAGCGTGTCCTTTTGGCGCCCATTGGTTTTGTATCTGATCACGTGGAAATCCTTTACGATATCGACATTGTCTTCCGCGAGTACGGGCAGAAGCGGGGCGTGTCCGTCGTGCGGTCGAAATCGCTCAATACAGATCCGCTTTTCATTGGGGCCCTGGCTTCCATAGTTTCAGATCGCATTGGTGCGGCTTCTGGAAGGTCAATGTGAACACTGACGAAGGATCCTATCGTCGAGTTGCTGTTATTGGCGGGGGAATCTCCGGCCTGACGGCGGCCTATACACTCGCCAAGGCCCGGAAGTTTGGCTCTCCGGTTTCGGAATTCCTGCTCGAGGCTGGCAACAGGCTTGGAGGAGTCATTCGAACAGACCTGGTTGAGGGATTTGTTCTCGAAGGGGGGCCGGACAGCTTCATTTCCGAGAAGCCAGAAGCCGCGCAGCTTTGCGCCGAATTGGGCCTGAGTGAGTCGCTGATTGGTTCCAATGATGATGAGCGGCAAACTTACATTCTTCACAACGGGACTTTGGTTCCGCTTCCGGAAGGTTTGATGTTGCTGGTGCCGACTCGCATTTGGCCTTTTCTCAGTTCGCCGCTTCTTCCTCTGAGCGGAAAACTGATGGTGGCGACGGAGTGGTTCGTTACGCCCACGAAGCCTCGGGAAACTGATGAATCGGTCGCCGCCTTCGTCCGCAGGCATTTTGGAAAGGCCATGCTTGACAATATCGTCGAACCGCTACTGGCCGGTGTTTATGGCGGCGACGCTAATTCATTGAGTGTCGAGTCTGTCCTGCCGCGTTTTCGCCAGTTGGAGCACGAATACGGCAGCCTGATACGGGGTGCGGCGGCGGCGCGACGGCAGTGGAAAAAGGCAATGAAGGGAAGAGTGCGCGACGGCCAAAGCGCCACATCGCTTTTTATGACCCTGGAGGGAGGGCTCGGCGAACTGGTCAAGGCCCTTCAGTCGAAACTTGAACCCTCCCGCATTCACCTTGGGCAGCGTGTGATATCCATTGAGAGGATCGAGCCCCACTGGCAAAGTCCGTACAGAATTCGATGCGAGAGCGGCCGGACCTATGAAGCAGATTCCATCATTCTGGCGCTGCCCGTTTATGAATGTGCATCGTTCTTCTCATTTATCAGGGAAGACCTGGCGGAAGCTTTTCGCGCCATCCCTTACAGTTCGGCGATTACCGTGAACCTGGGTTTTGACGAAGCGGTTTCAGCCGCCCTGCCTCCCGGATTTGGATTTCTCGTTCCCCGCAAGGAAAAAAGCCGCCTTCTTGCCTGCACTTTTGTTCATAAAAAGTTTCCGCATCGTGCGCCTCCGGGCAAAGCACTTCTGCGATGTTTTTTGGGCGGGACGCGCGATCCGCAGGTGTTCGAACTTTCCAATAACGAGATCATTCTGATTGTGAGGAGGGAACTGAGGACAATTCTGGGGGTGGATGCTCAACCGATGTTCACTCATGTCTCGCGTTGGAAGTCCTCTATGGCGCAGTACACCGTGGGACACGAGGCACGGATCATGCGGATCAACAGCCTGATTGAGAAATTCCCGCGCTTGTATCTCGCAGGGAACGCAATTTCCGGGGTGGGATTGTCTGACTGCATTCGTACAGCGCAGGCGGCTGCGAAGAAAGCCATTGAAACATGAACGGATTTCCGGTCAACGGTATATTGCCGGAGTCAGTGTATTAATCAAACGCGCTTGGGCCCTTGAGGTTTTTTCTCTCTGCTGAAAAGTTGCGTGTTTCAGTTTTAATCACACAAACAAGTTTTGTATGTGGTATAATCGCGGGTTCGACTAAACCGGTAGCAGAGATCAGGCCATCATAGAAATTCTTTAGTGTGCCTGGGCCGTTTATGAGGCAGGACCGAGCGGCGACAGGCAGGCAAATCTACCGGACAACGGAAAAGATTGCAGCGATCAAGGTCCCGGCCGTCTTTCCCTTCTCGCAGCCGCACGTGGTGGCGTCAGCGACGAAAGCGAGAGTAGCCGAATTCCCGATGAGTTACCTTCGGGAGCGCGACTAAAAGAATTCAAGCGAGGAGACCTTAGCCAGCATGGTACTCTGGCCTTTAGCCGTCTTCTTTATCATTACGCTTCTCGTGCCTGCGGGCATGATTGCCCTCTCGCATGTGCTGGGTCAGAGGCACAGTGAACACGCAACGGGAACTCCTTATGAAGCTGGCATTGTTTCGGAGGGGTCGGCACAAGCCCGCTTTTCCATCAAATTTTATCTGACCGCGATGTTTTTTGTGGTTTTCGATCTGGAAGCGGTTTTCATTATTTCCTGGGCGATTGCCGCGCGTGAAGTTGGATGGGCCGGCTATCTTGAGATTCTGTTTTTCATAGTTATTCTGGTTGCTGCGCTTGTTTACCTCTGGCGGCTGGGCGCGCTCGATTGGGGACCTAAAACCGGCCGGAGGGGGCGCTAAAAGGCAGTTGGAACCAGTCCTATGAAGTGGTCAATCACCAAGCCGCAATTGACGATGCCGCTGACGGATACGGCCCCTGACCCCTATGAAGAGCACGTCAGGAAGAGCGTGGTCCTGGCAAGGCTCCAGGACCTTGTCGCCTGGGGACGGAAAAATTCCATCTGGCCGTTTGCTTTCGGACTTTCCTGCTGCTTTGTCGAGATGGCTACCAGCATCACGAGCCGCTACGATATTTCGCGTTTCGGTGCCGAAGTCATTCGCGGCACGCCGAGAGAGGCCGACCTGATGGTAATAGCGGGAACACCGTTTATCAAGATGGCCCCCGTCATTCAACGCCTCTACGAGCAGATGATGGAGCCGCGATGGGTGATCTCCATGGGTTCCTGTGCAAATTCGGGCGGCATGTACGACATTTACAGCGTCGTTCAGGGAGTGGACAAGTTCCTGCCAGTGGACGTTTATGTTCCCGGATGCCCTCCCCGCCCGGACGCCTTTCTGGAGGGCGTGACTCTATTGAGCAAACTTGTCGGCACCGAACGACGGCCGTTGAGTTGGGTGGTGGGACCGCAGGGTGTTGAACGTGCTCCGTTGCCCTCCCAGCGCGACCTGAAGCTGAGTGAAAGGCAGAAAGCGACTCTATTGCGTCCGCCCAGTGAAATCTGAACTGCGTACCCTATGATCGCTAACGCAACCATCCTGGATGAACTTCAGCAGAAGTTTGGCGAGGCGTCGATTGCTCCGCAGGCGTCGCGCGATGGGGTGCCAACGTTCTGGACGACGAAAGAGAAAATCTATGAAGTCGTCCGATATTTAAAGAATGAAGTAGCCAGACCCTACCGGATGCTCTACGACATCACGGCCACCGATGACCGTGTGCGTCAGCACCGCGAGGGGCTTCCTGCCTGCGACTTCACGGTTATTTATCATCTTTTGTCGCTCGATCGGAACGAGTACATCCGCATCAAGGTTCCCCTGAAGGAGGAATCGCTCAGCGTTCCTTCCATCACTGGCATATGGCCTTCAGCGAACTGGTATGAGCGGGAAGTGTGGGACATGTTCGGCATCAAGTTCGACGGCCATCCTTTCCTGGCGCGAATCCTGATGCCGAAAACCTGGGTGGGGCATCCCCTGCGCAAAGACCATCCGGCGCGCGGCACGGAGATCGGGCCTTTCAGTCAGACGCACGAAAAGGAAGAAGCTGAGCAGGAAGCCCTGCGGTTCAGGCCCGAAGACTGGGGCATGAAGCGTGGCGAGGACGGTACGGACTTTATCTTTCTGAACGTCGGCCCGCAGCACCCCGGCACACACGGTGTTCTCCGTGTTGTTGTCCAGCTTGATGGAGAAGAGATTGTCGATTGTGTCCCGGAGATTGGCTTCCATCACCGCGGCGCGGAGAAGATGGGCGAACGCCAGACCTGGCACAAATTCATACCCTACACCGACCGCATTGACTACCTGGGCGGGGTGATGAACGAACTCGCCTATCTTGTGGCTTTCGAGAAGCTCGCAGGCATCGAGGTCCCGCCACGCGGGCAAGTGATCCGCGTGATGATGGCGGAACTGTTCCGGATTATCAGCCACCTCGTGTGGTACGGAACATTCGCGCAGGACGTCGGCCAGATGTCGCCGGTATTCTATTGCTTCAATGACCGTGAGCGCGCCTTTGACATCGTAGAAGCTGTGTGCGGCGCTCGCATGCATCCCGTCTGGTTCCGCATCGGGGGAACCTCCCAGGACCTGCCAAACGGCTGGGAAGGCATGTTCCGTGATTTCCTGAAGTATATGCCTCCGCGCCTTGCCGAATATGACAAGACAGTAATGAAAAACCGCATTTTCAAGGCGCGAACCCAGGGCGTCGGCGTTATGACCGTCGAACAGGCCATTGAATGGGGCGTGACGGGACCCATGCTCCGGGCGGCGGGACTCGAATGGGACTTCCGAAAAAAGCAACCTTACTCCGGCTATGAGAATTTCGAGTTTGATATTCCTACCGGAACGCATGGTGATTGCTACGACCGCGCGGTAGTCCATGTTGAGGAGATGCGGCAGAGCCTGCGGATCATCGAGCAGTGCGTGAACAATATGCCGGAAGGGCCGTTCATCGCGGACCATCCTTTGGTGGCCCCGCCACGCAAAGAGCGTACGATGCACGATATCGAAACCCTGATAACGCACTTCCTCGGCGTAAGCTGGGGGCCAGTCGTGCCGCCGGGCGAGGCCCTCGGAGCCATCGAGGCCACGAAGGGAAACAATGGATATTACCTGGTGAGCGACGGCAGCACATATTCGTACCGGACCCGCATCCGCACGCCCTCGTTTGCGCATATGCAGACGCTTCCACTGCAATGCCGCGGATTGCTGGTTCCGGATTTGCTCGCCATTCTGGGGAGCATTGATTTTGTCCTTGCGGACATCGACCGATAAGGAGCTTGAAACACCGTGTTAAGTCCTGAGGAGCGGCGGGAAATCGAAGCGGAGTTCGCGCACTATCCGGACAAGCGCGCCCTGACGATTGACGCCATGAAGGTGGTGCAGAAGCACCGGGGATGGGTTTCCGATGAGGCGCTGAAGGACATCGCGGAGTTGCTGGAAGTCTCGGTTGACGAACTGGACAGCGTGGCCACGTTCTACAATCTGATCTTCCGCAAGCCCGTCGGCCGACACGTCATCATGGTGTGCGACAGCATCAGTTGCTGGATCATGGGCTATGACCGGCTGCGCGATCAACTGACGAAGCGGCTGGGAGTGAAGATGGGCGAGACCACGCCGGACGGCCGGTTTACGCTGCTCCCGATTGTTTGCCTTGGAACGTGCGACCATGCGCCGGCCATGATGATTGACAACGATCTGCACCGCGATATCGATATGGACAGGCTCGACAGCATACTCGAGCAGTACAAGTAGAACCGATATGGAGAAAGTCCTCACAAAGGATGTTCCGCCTGACGGCTCAGCGCTTGACATCAAAGCGTACGAGCGGACGGGCGGATACCAGGGCGTGCGCAAAGCGCTGAAAATGACGCCGGACGAGGTTATCGAGGTCGTCAAGCAGTCGAACCTCCGGGGGCGCGGCGGGGCAGGCTTTCCAACCGGCCTGAAGTGGAGCTTTGTGCCGCGCGGCAAGGACGCGCCGCATCCGAAGTATCTGTGCGCTAACGCCGATGAGATGGAGCCGGGCACTTTTAAGGATCGCCTGCTCATGGAATCGACTCCGCACCAGTTGATTGAGGGAATGATCTGCGCAGCCTATGCGATCGAGGCGGACGTTGCCTACATCTTCCTTCGAGGAGAATACATTCTTTCGGCCGAGCGCCTGCGCAAGGCGCTGGCTGAGGCCTACGCGAGCAATTATCTGGGCAAAAACATCTTGGGCTCCGGCTACAGCCTGGAGATGCATCTGCATCTGAGCGGCGGACGTTATATGTGCGGCGAAGAAACCGGGCTGCTGAACGCGCTCGAAGGCAAGCGCGCCAACCCGCGCACGAAACCGCCGTTTCCCCAGGTCTCCGGGCTTTTCGGCAAGCCCACGATCGTCCAGAACGTTGAAACCCTCTGCAACGTCCACCACATTATCAACAACGGGCCGGATTGGTTTAAGAGTTTAAGCAAGTCGGCGGACGGCGGAACAAAGCTTTACGGAGCAAGCGGGAAAGTCAAGCGACCCGGTTTGTGGGAGCTTCCCATGGGAACCACCATCCGCGAAATCCTCGAAGAACACGCCGGTGGCATGCGGGAAGGCCTGAGGTTCCGCGGTCTGCTGCCCGGCGGCGCATCGACGGATTTTCTGGTGGAAGAACATCTCGACGTAAAGATGGACTTCACCGAAGTCCAGAAGGCCGGCAGCCGCATGGGCACAGGGACCATGATCGTCATGGACGACCGCACGTGCCCTGTAGGATTTGTGAGGAACCTCGAGCACTTTTTCGCGCAGGAATCGTGCGGCTGGTGCACGCCGTGCTGGAGCGGGCTCTCGTGGGCGGAGAAAATGCTGACCGCCATCGAGGACGGAGAGGGCCAGGAAGAAGACCTCGAACGACTGGCATATATCTGCCGGTTCTGCGCGCCCGGAAATACGTTTTGCGCTCTTGCGCCGGGCGCCGTCGAGCCTTTGCAGAGCGCCTTGAAGTATTTTCGTGAAGATTTTGAACGGCACATCCGTGAGAAGCGGTGCCCTTGGAGATAGCAGTGGCCAAGATCTGGGTCGATGACAAATGGTACGAGGTAAACCCGGACCAGAGCCTTCTTCAGGCTTGCCTGGGACTAGGGTTTGATCTGCCGTATTTCTGCTGGCACCCTGCGCTCGGATCGGTCGGGGCGTGCCGACAATGCGCCGTCAAACAGTTCAGGGATGAGAACGATACCCAGGGGCGGCTGGTGATGGCCTGCATGACCCCTGCAGCCGAAGGCACCCGGATTTCGATCAGGGACGCCGATGCCGTGGCATTTCGGGCGGGCGTGATTGAAGGGCTGATGGCGAACCACCCGCACGATTGCCCTGTTTGCGATGAAGGCGGCCAGTGTCACCTGCAGGACATGACGGTGATGACCGGCCACAATTACCGCCGCTACCGCTTCAAGAAGCGCACGTTCCGCAATCAGTATCTGGGGCCGTTTCTGAACCACGAAATGAACCGCTGCATTCAGTGCTACCGGTGCGTGCGGTATTACCAGGATTACGCGGGCGGCGATGACTTGCAGGCGTTCGTGCTGCGCAACACGGTATTTTTCGGGCGGCATGAGGACGGCGTTCTGCAAAATGAATTTGCCGGGAACCTGGATGAGATCTGTCCGACGGGAGTGTTTACAGACAAGACCGTCAAGGCGCACTATGCACGCAAGTGGGACCTGCAAATGGCCCCGTCCGTGTGCGTGCACTGCGGCGTCGGATGCAGCATCTCCGCCGGCGAACGCTACGGGACACTCCGCCGCATCGTAAACCGGTACAACGGCGAAGTGAACGGCTATTTCCTTTGCGACCGCGGCCGCTTCGGGTACGAATTCGTCAACAGCGAGCAAAGAGTGCGGCAAACGCTTTCCCGACAGGACGGCAGGTTGAAGCCTCTCCCGAAAGCAAAAGGCATTGAGCAATTGCGCGACATACTGAAGGGTAATGACAAGGTGATCGGGATCGGATCGCCGCGCGCGTCGCTTGAATCCAATTTCGCGCTGCGCAGTCTGGTTGGGCCGGACCGGTTTTTCAATGGCATGTCTGACGAGACCTCCCGTCTGGTTTCCCTGATGGCAGAAATCCTGCTTCAGGGCCCGGCGCGGTCGCCATCGCTCCGCGAAATCGAGCAATCGGATGCAGTGCTGGTCCTCGGCGAAGATGTCAACAACGTTGCTCCGCGGGTCGCTTTGGCCCTCCGGCAATCGGTGCGCCAGCAGCCCATGGAAATGACGGACAAGCTGAAGATACCACGGTGGCTCGACTATGCGGTCCGCGAGACGATTCAGGACCAGACGGGCCCGCTCTTCATCGCCACGCCGGCGGCCACGCGCCTCGATGACATCGCCACCGCAGCTTACCGCGCCGCCCCGGATGATATTGCCCGCCTGGGATTTGCCGTCGCCCATGCGCTCGATTATGAAGCGCCCGCCGTGCCGGACCTGCCTGAAGAAGTGCGCGTACTGGCGGAAAAAATCGCGCAGGCCCTGAAGAATGCCAGGCGTCCGCTGGTGGTTGCCGGGCCGAGCCTGAACAGCGAGCCAGTGATCCAGGCGGCCGCCAATGTAGCCCGGGCGCTTTCAAAGAACGGCAAGGCGGTCAGCCTGAGCTTCACCATGCCGGAAGTGAACAGCCTGGGGCTTGCGCTGCTGGGCGGCGGAAGCCTGAGTGCTGCATTCAAAGCGATTGAAGACGGCAAGGCCGATACCGTCTTCATCCTTGAAAACGATCTGTACCGCCGGGCGCCGGCAAGTGCCGTGGACAGGCTCATGCAGGCGGTCAGGCACATGATCGTGCTGGACCATCTGATGACGCCTACTGCCTCCAAAGCCGAGTACGTATTCCCTTCAGGCACATTCGCCGAATCCGACGGCACGTTCGTCAATAACGAAGGGCGTGCGCAGCGCTTCTTCCAGGTGTACGTTCCAAAAGACGATATCCAGGAAAGCTGGCGCTGGCTGATGGAGATCATGAAGGCTGCCGGACATCCCACGGCCGCTTCCTGGAACGTCCTGGATGATCTTGTTTCTGCGACGGCCGCCGCCGCCCCCGCTCTTGCCAGAATTACTGAAGCGGCGCCGTCGGCAAAATTCCGCATCGCGGGCGAAAAGGTCCCGCGGGCCCCCGTTCGTTATACCGGGCGTACGGCGATGCTGGCCAACGTGAATGTCAGTGAGCCGAAGCCGCCGGAAGATCCGGATTCCCCGCTGGCGTTTTCCATGGAAGGCTATCCCGGCCAGCCACCTTCTTCGCTGATACCGTTTTTCTGGTCGCCTGGCTGGAATTCCATCCAATCCGTCAACAAGTTTCAGAGCGAGATCAACGGGCCGCTTCGCGGCGGAGACCCGGGCGTGCGGCTGATCGAGCCGCCGCAGGTCAGCAACTGGCTTTATTTTTCCGCGCCGCAGAAGGCCTTCGAGGCCCGGCCTGACGAATGGCTGCTGGTACCGCTCTATCACGTTTTCGGTTCTGAAGAACTAAGCGCGCAAGCGCCGGCCATCGCCCAGCTCGCGCCCGAACCCTATATCGCCTTGAGCGCCGCCGACGCCGCGGGCATGCAGTTGGAAGAAGGCGCGCATGTTGAAGTGAAGTTGAATGGAACGATGCAGCGGCTCCCGGTGATGGTCCGACAGGGTTTGCCGAAAGGAGTTGTGGGAGTGCCCGCAGGCCTGCTTTCTCTGGAAGGCGCAGGGCTGCCGCTCTGGACCGGGCTTTCACGATCATGAGCACAACGATCTACTACATCATCGTTATTGCCGTTGTCGTCCTCGTGCCGTTGAACCTGGCCGCGGTGCTGATCTGGCTCGAGCGACGCCTGCTCGCCCTGTGGCAGGACCGCTACGGCCCGAACCGCGTGGGGCCTTTCGGGCTGCTGCAATCCGTGGCGGACATGGTCAAGATTTTCTTCAAGGAGGATTGGATTCCCCCCTTCGCCGACAAGCCGGTGTTTGTGATTGCGCCGGCGATTGTCATGGTGACCGTGCTTCTCACATTCGCCGTGGTTCCCTTCGCGCCGTCATTTGTCGTTGCGAACCTGAATATCGGGATTCTGTTTTTCCTTGCACTCTCATCGCTTGGCGTTTACAGCGTGGTGCTTGCGGGCTGGTCTTCGGCCAGCAAATACTCCCTGCTCGGCGGTCTGCGCGCCGCGGCGCAGATGCTCAGTTATGAAGTCTTCATGGGTTTGGCGATGATGGGCACGGTGATTATGGCCGGCTCGTTCAACCTGCAGGACATTGTTGAGGCCCAGCGCTCCGTGTGGTTTGTCATCCCGCAATTTCTTGGCTTCGTCCTTTTTATGATTGCCGGAATTGCAGAGACCCGGCGCCTCCCCTTTGACTTGCCGGAGGCGGAAAGCGAACTGGTGGCGGGTTTCCATTCGGAATACTCCGGGATGAAGTTCGGCATGTTCTTCGTTGGCGAGTATATGGGAATCATCCTGATTTCCTGCATGATTACTCTGCTCTACTTCGGCGGATGGCAGGGGCCGGTGCTTCCGCCGGGCGTCTGGTTCGCCATCAAGGTGCTGTTCTTTATTATGTTTTTCATATTGCTTCGCGCCGCTTTGCCGCGGCCGCGTTTTGATCAGTTGATGTCCTGGGGATGGAAGATCATGCTTCCGCTCGCGCTGGCGAACCTGCTCGTGACGGGCGCGCTTGTGCTTGTCTTCAAGAAGTAAGGCCCGGCTGGTTTGGGAGTTTTTGAATGATCAGCATCATCAGATCGCTTTGGAACGTTTTCCTGCACATGTTCCAGCCGCGGGTAACGGTCCAGTATCCGGAGCAGAAGCCGTATCTTCCTCCCCGCCACAAGGGACGCATTGTTCTCACCCGCGACCCTGACGGCGGCGAGCGCTGCGTCGCCTGCCATCTTTGCGCCGTGGCGTGCCCGGTGGATTGCATCTCTTTGCAGGCGACCGAGGATGAATCCGGACGCCGCTATCCGGAATTCTTCCGAATCAATTTTTCACGGTGCATCTTCTGCGGTTACTGTGAGGAGGCTTGCCCAACCTACGCCATCCAGCTGACGCCGGATTTTGAGATGGGCGAGTATAACCGGCAGAACCTGGTTTATGAGAAAGAACATCTGCTGATCAGCGGGGAAGGCAAATATCACGGTTATAATTTCTGGCGGGTTGCGGGCGTCCAGATCGGCGGGAAAGACAAGGGAGAATCCGAAAACGAAGCGCCTCCCGTGGACATCCACAGCCTGCTGCCCTGACACCGAACTTATGGAAGTCGTTTTCTACATTGCGGCCATTGTTGCGATCATCTCGACGGTTCTGGCAATCACGCGTATGAACGCCGTTCACGCGCTCCTCTATCTGATTGTTTCTCTGCTGTCCGTGGCGGTCGTCTTCTTTGTGATGGGTGCGCCGTTCATTGCGGCGCTCGAGGTCATCATTTATGCCGGCGCCATCATGGTGTTGTTCGTTTTTGTCGTCATGATGCTGAACTTGGGCAAAGCGGCAATAGAGATGGAGAGGCGATGGCAGCGGGGAAGCATGTGGGTCGGCCCGTCGATACTGGCGGCGATTCTGATTGCCGAGGTGGCTTATCTGGTCACAGGGCCCGGAGCCGCCGTGTACGGGGCCGCGGCCATTGAACCGAAGCAGGTCGGAATTGTGCTGTTCGGTCCCTATCTGATCGGAGTGGAACTGGCGTCCATGCTGCTGCTCGGCGCGCTCGTGGGGGCTTATCACCTGGGGCGGCGCGCGCCGGAGAAGGAAAAGAGGGAGAGTCGAAATGACATCGGTACCCATGCATCAGGGGCTGCTCCTGGCGGGGATCTTGTTCGCGCTGGGGCTGACCGGCCTTCTGGTTCGGCGTAATGTGATCTTCATGCTGATGTCGCTGGAGATCATGCTGAACGCCGCAGGACTGGCGTTCGTCGTGGCCGGCTCGAGATGGGGCCAGGCTGACGGGCAGATCGTCTTCCTGTTTATTCTTTCAATGGCGGCGGCAGAAGTCTGCGTAGGACTTGCGCTGGTCCTCCAGATCTATCGCCGGTTTAAGACGCTGGATGCTGACGCTGTAAGTGAAATGAGAGGATAACGTGCTCCAACTGTTGTGGCTGATTCCTGCATTTCCGATCGCGAGCTTTATTGTGCTGGCGACCCTTGGCCGGCGCATGCCCCGGAAACTCGTTCCGGTTTTCGGCGCCGGCTCGGTTGGACTGTCAGCAATCGTCGCGCTGCTTGTGGCCGGCAGTTTTCTTTCCTCTCCTCCGCCGGGCAATCACTTCACACAGGTATTGTGGACCTGGATAGACGTGGGAGGGTTCCGCCCGGAGATTGCATTCTACCTCGATTCGCTCTCGCTTGTGATGGTCCTGGTGGTGACCTTCGTCGGCTTCCTGATTCATTTCTATTCAGCCGAGTTCATGATCGAGGACGAAGGTTACAGCCGCTTCTTCGCTTACATGAACCTTTTCGTCGCCTCGATGTGCACCCTCCTGCTGGGATCGAACCTGCTGCTCCTGTTCCTTGGCTGGGAGGGAGTCGGGTTGTGCAGTTATCTTTTGATCGGCTTCTGGTACCGCGACCCGGTGAATGGCCTTGCGGCGCGGAAAGCCTTCATCGTGACGCGCGTCGGCGACACGGCAATGATGCTTGGCCTATTCCTGCTGTTTGACAAGCTCGGGACGCTCGACATTCAGGAACTTATGCACCGCGCACTCGCTCAGTGGCCGATGGGTTCGGCGCTGCCGGTGGCTGCGGGCCTGCTGCTCCTGGGCGGCGCAGTAGGAAAGTCTGCCCAGCTTCCGCTGCAAACGTGGTTGCCGGACGCCATGGCCGGTCCCACGCCCACCAGCGCCCTCATCCACGCAGCAACAATGGTGACGGCCGGCGTTTACCTGGTTGCGCGGACACATGTGATTTACTCTCTGGCGCCTGCGGCCCAGCTTGCTGTGGCGATTGTGGGTGCCGCAACGCTGATCCTTGCGGGATTCAGCGCGCTGACGCAGTCGGACATCAAGCGCGTCCTTGCTTATTCGACGATCAGCCAGATCGGCTATATGTTCCTTGCACTCGGCGTGGGCGCCTGGTCGGCGGCGATTTTCCACTTCATGACCCATGCGTTCTTCAAAGCGCTGCTCTTCCTCGGGGCCGGGGTCATCATCGAGTCACTCCATCATGAGCACAACATTTTCAAGATGGGCGGTCTGCGCAAGGAAATGCCGGTGGCTTTCTGGACATTTCTGGCGGCAGGGTGTTCGCTTGCGGGCCTGCCGCTGATTACTGCAGGCTTTTACAGCAAGGGATTGATCATCTGGAGTACCTGGGCGTCAACAAGAGGAAGCGGTGCCTTGTGGCTGGCTGCGGTGATCGGCGTGCTGCTGACGTCACTCTATACGTTCCGTCTCATCTTCCTGGTGTTCTTTGGTGAAATGAAGACGCACGTCAGCAAGCGTCCGGGGTTTGCCATGATGATGCCCTGCGTCGTGCTCGGCATTTTGTCGGTGGTTGGAGGATTTGTTGAAACGCCGGAATTCCTGGGCAACATCCATTCTTTCGGCGATTTCATGCATCTCGCGCTGCCGCCGCTTACGGAAGGCCCGATGAGAGGAATGACGGAGCTTGGGTCTGAGGCGATTGTGACGCTTGCTTTCCTCGTCGGCCTTTATTTTGCTTACCTGTTTTTTATTCAGAAGCGCGAATTGGCGGAGTCGATTACGCGTCCGGCGATCGCCAGGGCGCTCCACCGTTTCTGGTACACCGATTGGGGAATGGACTGGCTTTATGAGCGCCTTTTTGTTCGCCCCGTTCTTTGGATTGCCCGGGTCGATAAAAACGATTTCGTGGATTACATCTACGCGGGAATTGCGCTGATCACGGAACTCTTTTACCACGGCGTACGAAGGACGGAAACGGGTCGCATGAGATGGTACGCGGCCGGGATTGCGGCGGGCTCAATTATCTTTCTGGCGATAGTGTTGTACTTATGATTCTCATCTGGCTCATTGTCATTTTGCTGGTGGCCGGCGTGCTCGCCGGATTAACGGGACGCATCAGTTCGGTCTTGCCACGCGTCATCTCGCTGATTGCGGTCAGCATTGACTTTGTTATTTCCCTGGCGCTGTGGGCCGGGAATTCAGCCCATGTGAAGCTCTTTCCACAGAGCGAGTGGTTCAAGGAAATTGACTGGACCTGGGTCCCTCAATATGGGATCCACTTCCATCTGGCAATGGATGGACTGAGCCTGCTCCTGATTGTCCTGACTTTCCTGCTGGGCATCATGTCAGTGCTCATTTCCTGGAGAGAGATTCGGGATGGGGTCGGCTTCTTCCACTTCAACCTGATGTGGATCCTGGCCGGCATTGTGGGCGTCTTCCTCGCCGTCGATCTATTTCTGTTCTACTTCATGTGGGAATTGATGCTGGTGCCGATGTACTTCCTGATTGCGATCTGGGGGCACGAGCGCCGCATCTACGCCGCCATCAAGTTCTTCATCTTCACGCAACTCAGCGGGCTGATGATGCTGATCGCCATCCTGACGCTCTACTTCATTCACCACAGCATCACAGGCGTTTATTCGTTTGAGTATCAGGACCTGCTGGGAACGGCGCTGACGCCGCACACGGCGACGCTCCTGATGCTGGGGTTCTTCGTGGCGTTCGCCGTCAAGCTGCCCATGTTCCCGTTCCACACGTGGCTGCCGGATGCGCACACTGAAGCGCCGACGGCAGGGAGCGTGATTCTGGCCGGCCTGCTGCTCAAGACGGGCGCGTACGGAATTCTGAGATTTGTGGTGCCTCTGTTCCCGGGCGCGGCGCATGAATTCGCCCCGGTTGCCATGACACTGGGCGTGATTGGGATCATCTACGGCGCGGTCCTGGCGTTCGGGCAGACAGACCTGAAACGGCTTGTCGCCTATACCAGCGTCAGCCACCTGGGATTTGTCCTGCTCGGAATTTTCGCCTGGAACGAACTGGCGTTGCAGGGAGCGCTGATCGGGATGATCGCCCACGGCATCAGCACAGGCTCCCTCTTCATGCTCGTCGGCGCTTTGCAGGAGCGCACCCACACGCGCGAAATGGACCGCCTGCAGGGCCTGTGGGCAACGGTCCCGGTTATGAGCGGGACCGTGATGTTCTTTGCGCTGGCTTCCATTGGCCTGCCCGGCATGGGAGATTTTGTCGGCGAATTTCTGACCCTGTTGGGCACTTACCGCGTGAGCATCGGCTTGACGGTGGCGGCTGCGATCGGGATCCTGATTTCAACTCTGTACGCGCTCAAGGTCATCCAGCGTGCTTTCCACGGACCCAATGTGAATGAATGGTCGCTGCCTGATCTTGGCGTGCGCGAACTGGCGATCATGGTCCCGATGATGCTTATCCTGCTCTGGATCGGGCTTTATCCGCAGCCGCTGTTCCGCACCTTTGAACCGACCATGCGGAAGCTGGAACAGTATGCGGCGCCGCAGCCGGTCGTGACCATGATTCCAGGTGCGAACCCAATCACGCTTGATGGCGGCCGGCCGCCTGGAATCGATCGGAGATGACACTTGAACGGTACTGATCTTATCGCCATACTTCCTCTCCTTGTTCTGACCGTGGCGGCGGTCGTGGTGATGTTGGCGGTGTGCATTCACCGCAACCATCTGCTCGCTGTGTGGCTGACGCTCGCGGGTCTGGCGGGAGCTTTCGCGTCGCTCTGGCCGGCGGCTTCCCTCGCGCCGATACAGGTGACGCCGCTGCTTGTTATCGACGGCTATGCTCTCTTCTATATGGGCCTGATCATTGCCGCCACGTTTGTGACGGTGGTGTTCGCGTACGGCTACCTGGAAAGACAGGCGGGTTACGCAGAGGAACTTTACGTCCTGGTTCTGACTGCGGCGCTGGGTTCATGCGTGCTTGCCGCGAGCAACCACTTCGTATCTTTCTTTCTCGGGCTTGAGATTCTGAGCGTCGCGCTTTACGCCATGGGCGCGTACCTGTGCGCCCGCAGGATTTCGCTCGAAGCCGGGATCAAGTACCTTGTGCTTGCGGCTGCTTCGGCTGCGTTCCTTCTTTTTGGAATGGCGCTGATCTACGCTCAACTTGGCACCATGCAGTTCGGCCAGATTGCCGCTATGCTGATCGGCGGAGTATCTTACGAGAAGACGCTGATCTATCCGGGTCTCGCGTTAATGGTCACAGGGATTGGATTCAAGCTTGCGGTCGTGCCGTTCCACATGTGGACTCCCGACGTCTATGAAGGCGCGCCGGCGCCGGTGACGGCGTTCGTCGCGACTGTATCGAAGGGAGCGATGGTTGCTCTGCTCTTGCGCTATTTCTATCAGACGAGCGCATACCGCCTGCATCAGGTCTTCGTTGTGTTCAGCATCATTGCCATCGCATCGATGATCGTGGGGAACCTGCTGGCGTTGCTGCAGAACAACGTGAAGCGGATCCTTGCTTATTCCTCGATCGCGCATCTCGGATACGTGCTCGTCGCATTTCTTGCGGGTGGGGCGATGGCCGCGGAAGCCGTCACGTTTTATCTGGTCGCATACTTCGTAACGACGCTCGGCGCGTTCGGCGTGGTCAGCGTGCTTTCGACCGGCGAGCGCGATGCCGACTCGCTCGAAGACTACGAAGCGCTGTTCTGGCGGCGTCCGGTGCTCGCGGGAATTTTCACGCTGATGCTGCTGTCGCTTGCAGGCATCCCGCTGACCGCGGGCTTCGTCGGAAAGTTCTTCCTGGTCGCGGCCGGAGCTTCATCGGAACTCTGGACGCTCATCTTCATCCTCGTTGTGACAAGCGTTATCGGACTCTTCTACTATCTCCGCATTCTCGTTGCAATGTACAAGTCTCCCGCGGAGGCCGGCGAAGCTGCGGCCGCGGTCCCATCACTTTCGCACAGCGGGAGTTACGCTCTTGCAGCGCTTACGGTCCTGCTGCTGTGGATCGGAGTTTATCCTGCCCCTTTGCTTGACGCCATCCACCATGCCGTACTAAGCCTGCGGCTTTTCTGATTTCGCTGAACCACAATTTTTACACGATGTGTACAAATGCGACAACGGCGAACCTGAAGCACGAATTTTAAAACTCGATATTTCATATAACAATCTTATTTTCATTCACTTATAAGATTGCACTATATTGCTTTCTCAAAATCCCACGCGTCTCATTTCGAGGGCGAGGTTCCGCGATGTAGCCTATAACAGGAGGCTCTTATCCCGGGCGACGACTGTGCAAGGCAATACGCACCCCTGAAAATCTTCCGAAACCCACGCGTCCGCAGCATCGGACGTGCCTCCCTCCGTGTGCGGACGACTCCGTCCTTGTCACGGTTTGCTGCATGGAGAGGCGGGATACCCCCGGTCCATTTGCCACCGCAGCACCGGGTTCGTGCCGTGGTTACGTGCTATTGATCGGCGAGGGCGAGGGCGATTTGGAGGAAATGCTGGCGAGCATCGGGGGGCAGAGAAGGCGGGCCTCCGGCGGCTGATTTCGCAGAAGCTGCGGAGATGGATTGTTCGATCCGCTCCACGTTCAACCCGCCCGGGCGGCCGTTCCGCATAAACTCTTTCAAAGTTTCGCGTACCTTCTCGATCTGGCCGGTTTCGTAATACAGCACACCAAGCGCTGAATAACTCGCCGGCCACTCGGGAAGCAGGTCCACGGACTTTCGCAGATAGTTTTCAGCCTGCTCAAGCTGTCCTTCCACTGCTTCCACAACGCCCATGCCCCAGAAGAGCACGCCTGAATCGGGAATGCGCGCAAGCCCCTGCTGGAGCGTCTGCTGCGCCTGTTGCATATCGCCGGAGCGGAGATAAGCCATGGCGAGTGAAAGATAGGCCTGATCTTTGTCCGGGTTCTCCGCTATCAACTGGCGAAAGAGCCTGATGGCTTCTTGGTAATGTCCGAGTCTGGCATTCACGTCGGCAAGCAGATTGCGGTAACTCGCGTCCTTTTGCCCTTGACCTGATACGTGCTGAAGAGCATCGAGGGCATTGGGATAATCATGCTTGCCGAGATAGGCGTCCGCAAGGTCGTACCATGCGTCGTCAGAGTTGGGGTTGGCCTTGAGGGCTGTCTGGAAGTGGCTGATGGCTTCGGAGTAAAGATGATATCGCGCCAGGAGCACGCCGACGCCAACGGCCGTGCGAAAGTCGCCCTGGCTCAGATGGTCGAGTTGAGCGACCGCCTGCCTGGCGTCATTGGGCCGCCCGAGTTTCAAATAGGCTTCGGCCAACAGATAGAGATTGCGGGGCTGGTCAGGATGGAGCTTGACTTCCTGGAGCAACTGGGCCAGATCGAGTTCCGACCTCTCCTGCGATGGCATGCCCGCGCGCTGGTCGAGATAATCGAAAAGGTGCTGGAAAGGATAAGGTCCCGAATCCTGGTTTTTCGACAGGGTCTCAAAAACTTTCAGGTCTCTCTCCGCCGCTTCCATCTGGTGCAGGCTGCGTTCTGCGGTAGCCAGTTTGTAATAAACGGGCGCCGGTCGGTTGCTCAGTTGCGCGCATTTCCGCAGCAGCGGAATCGCTTCCTCAAATTTCTTCTCGCTCATTTTGACCCCGGCGAGTTCCAGGAGCGCATCGGTGTTGTTCGGGTCGGCCGCAACGGCCTTCTCGAGCCACTTTTCAGCTTCCTGGTAATTTCCCTGGCGGCTCAGGATATAGCCCATGTTGTAGAGGCATGAAGAGTCATTCGGGTCGGCCTTCAGTCCAAGAAGGATATATTTCTTCGCCTCGTCGTAGCGGCCCAGGTGCCTGTAATAGAGGGCCATAAAGGCATAGGACCGGGCCGAGGGATCGAGCTTGATCAGCGTCTGGAACTCCTGAAGCGCCTGGGGGATTTTGCCGGTTGTGAAGTAGCATTCTCCGAGCGCAGCGTGCAGGTCCGGCCGGCGAGGATCAATCTTCACACCCTGCTCGAGCAGCGGAATAGCATCTTCAAAGAATGACTGCCTCATGCTCAAGCGGGCCATCAGAAAAATCACATCAGTGTTGCTCGGAGCCGCCTTGTGCGCGCGGGCGAGAAGGTCAAGGGCCTTGTCATCCTGCCGCTGGCTTGTATAAGCCTGGGCCAGGAAGTAGAGCGTTTCCGCCGAGTCGGGGCGCAGCTTCAGCGCCCGGTTCAAAACCTCCTCAGACTTTTCGACGGCGCCGCTTCGCAGGTAAGCCTGGCCGAGGTTGTAGAGAATTTCAAACGTGCCTGGCCTGAGAGCGTCGGCGATTTCGAGTTCGTGCGCTCCGGCCTCATACTGCTTGTTCGCCGCCAGCAGGACCCCAAGAGTGAAATGGAGCCGCACGTCGCTCTTGTCCAGTGCCGACAGTCGGTTCGCCAGATCGAGCCCTTCCTGCTTTTCGCCTGCGGCCAGATATGCCTGGACCAGGTTGAACATCGTGTTGATGTCCGGCGGCTGGACCAACCGGAAATAACGAATGGCCTCCCTGGGACGGTGCTCCGCGAGCAACGCGATTCCCAGGTTGTAAGTTGCATCGTGGTTCGACGGGCTGAATTCGAGCGACGCTCGGAACTCCTTTTCTGCGAGGTCGAACCTGCGCTCCAACAGATAAATGTTGCCGAGATTGTTGTGAATTTCGCTTGAGCGCGGCGCGATATTTAACGCTTTTTGAAACGAACCGGCGGCGAACTGGAAATTCTTTTCCTGCTCGTAGATCAGTCCGAGGAGATTAAGGCCCGCAGCGCTTTGCGGCTCAAGCTTAAGACCTTCGAGCGCCTTTTCCCGCGCTGCTTCAACGGATCCCGACTGGAGCAACTGCCCCGCCTGCTGAAACAGATTTTCTGCCTGGGTCTTGCGGTCTGCCGGATGTGTCGTCTGGGCGGTCGTGGCCAGGTGCGGATAGACAAGGCAGGCTATCGCCAGCGCGAAAGCTGCGATTCGAAGTTGCAAACGAGCCATGAGAGACAGTTTACCCTAAAACTTTGTTTCCAAAACCCTTCGGCTGAACTCCGGTCGAAAGCGACCAGAAGCCCATCGTCGCTGGTCATTTTTCCGCGCTCGTGGCAGTTATTTCACCGCCAAAGGCCCTCCAAAGACCCAATAATATTTTCGAATCAGGCCTCATAATAGAAAGAAAGAGCAAGAATAAAAAAATCTTGACAAGGCATTTAGCCCGTGATATGCATGGATTCGCAATTGCGTTAGCATTTGGTGGGGCTTTACCTCGTCACAGGGGCGAGCAAGAAAACAGGTCGGAAAACCGAGCGCCATTTGTGCCTTGGAGCGGTTGGCCTGCCCGTTAATTGTTGCTGAACTTACCGCGCAACTTTGCGGGCGTCATTCGTTAATAGCGGTCAAGGTGTTGGGTGTGTACACCAGACCGAATGGCGGCAAAGCCGAGGGTGTTGGAGGATAGCTTAGGCGCAACAATGCCCTTCTGCCGAGGCGGGAGTTTTGCAGACCCAGAGTCATACTGGAGAATAAAGCAGCCTGAATCCCACTGCAGACCAAACCACAGCCTGTGCTTCAAATGGATTGTCACTCGACCTTGCCGTCATGTTTTCATTCGGGTTGAAAAAGTGAGGTGGGAGGAATAAGCAATGACAGGACGTAATGCCTTGTTACGGTTTCTCGCGGCGGCGATTATCATTTTCGGCGTTTTTGCGGGACCTTCGCTTTTCGGGCAGGTGGACATGGGAACCATCCAGGGGACGGTCCTGGACTCGTCCGGCGCGGTCATTCCCAACGCCAAGGTCAGCCTGACGAACGAGGGGACCAATCTCACTATCACAACCACGGCAAACAGCTCCGGCGCTTATATCTTCACGCCGATCAGAATCGGTACTTATACCGTCGCGGCAGAAGCCCCGGGCTTTGCAAAGACCGTCCGAAGTCACCTGACACTTAACGTTCAGCAGCAACTCGTTGTCAATCTGACGCTCAAGCCGGGCGCGGTGACGCAAACTGTTCAGGTAACGGGCGCGCCCCCGGCACTGCAAACACAGGACGCTTCCGTCGGCCAGGTCGTCAACAGCCGCAGCGTGAACAACCTGCCGCTGAATGGGCGCAATTTTACCTTCCTCGCCCAGATCGTTGCCGGCGTGAACACACCGCAGGCGGACACTCGCGGCAATGCTGCTACAGGCGCCTTCTCGGCCAACGGCGAGCGCCCCGCGCAAAACGATTACCTTCTCGATGGAATTGACAACAACTCGAACACCATTGATTTCCTGAACGGCACGAATTTTGTGGTCCTTCCGCCTGTGGACGCAGTGCAGGAATTCAAGGTCCAGACCAGCAATTACAGCGCCCAGATTGGCCGCGCGGGCGGCGCAGTGCTCAACGCCACGATTAAATCCGGGACGAACCAACTCCACGGTGACGTCTGGGAATTTCTCCGCAACGATAAGCTCGATGCCGCGGATTTCTTTGAGGATGCGGGGGGTATCAAGAAAGGTGAGTATCGGCAGAACCAGTTTGGATTCACCATCGGCGGACCGGTCGTTATTCCACATATTTACAACGGCCGGAACAAGCTCTTCTTCTTTGGCGATTATGAGGGCCTGAGAAGGGTGCAGGGAAGCGTCTTCACCAATTCGGTTCCGACTGCCCTTGAACGGGGGAGCGGATACACGGACCTTGCCGAATTGATTGTGGATCAGGCGGGTAATTCAGCCTCCACGGATTCATTGGGCCGCACAGTCCCTTTTGGAACGGTTCTTGATCCCGCCACGACCCGGCCTGTAACCTGCGGCTCGGTGGACCCGGTCAGCGGCCTGACGCCGCCAGGCGCGTCGCCCGGTGACCCCTGTTACCAAACGGCGCCGGGAACGCAGATCGGCTATGTCGCCGATCCGTTCTACACCGGCGGCAGCGTTGCGGGAATTACCGATTTCACCGGCCTCTGCCCCAACGTTCAGAACTGCCAGCTTAATCAGATTCCCGCCGGCCGCATCGATCCCAACGCGGTAAAGATTCTTAATCTCTTCCCGGCCGCACAATTGCCGGGCATTATTGCCAATCAAACAACCAACCCTCCCCTGACTGAAACGCGCAACGGCTTCGATACGCGCGTGGACATTGTTGCAGGCAACTCGGACCAGATCTTTTCGCGCGTGAGTTTCGTTGATGACCCGCAATTCATCCCCGGGCCGTTCCGGGGCATTGCGGACGGCGGTGCTTTCCAGAACGGCGATCAGAGCGCCCTCTCCTTCCAGGGAGCCATGGGCTGGACCCACACGCTCTCGCCGACTTCAGTGAATGAGGCGCGGTTCGGTTACACGCGGCTCCATACGTCGCGAACCGGCCCGGTCGCCAATCAGATGGGAATTCCTGAACAGTTTGGGATCCAGGACGTGCCGCAGGTTCCTGAAAACGGCGGTTTGCCGGCTATTGTCATTTCCGGTCTGAGTTCTCTGGGAAGTAATGCTTTCCTTCCTTCGGATGAGATCAGTGAGACGACGCAGGTGGCCGACAACTACACGAAGGTTTATGGGAAGCACACTTACAAGATGGGCTTCGAATTCCAGCACATCAAGTTCTCGACCCTTCAGCCTTCCTGGTCTCATGGAGAATTTGATTACAACGGCGACTTTGTCGGCGGCGGCAATAACGGAATCGCCCAGTTTCTCCTGACTCCGACAGCGAGCACGGTGCCTAACGGCGTTGATAATCTCGGAGGCGCGAGTTCGGTTTTTACCTCCAACATTGCTCTTGTTGATGATCTCCACAATTATTACGCTGCGTATTTCCAGGACGATTGGAAACTGACGAAGAAGCTGACATTGAATCTTGGCCTGCGGTGGGAACATTTCGGCCTGCCTGTTGAAAACCATGGAAGGCAAGCGAACTTTGTTCCGGGAACCCCGTTCAATGGAGCGGAGTATTTGTTTCCCGACAGCCAGATCAACAGGAATATGCAGCTTGCTCCAAGCTTCTATGACCTGCTCGCCATGGATGGCATCGCCATCAAATACGACAAGAATTGGGCGCTCGGCGAGGCGCAGGACAAGAACTTCGCTCCGCGCTTCGGTTTCGCCTACCAAATCACAAACAAGCTCGTGATGCGGGGCGGGTTCGGTGTGTTCTTCGGCGGATTCGAGAACCAGAACGGTAACAACCAGGGGAACAGTTATCCCTTCCAGTTCAACTTCGCATACTTCATACCTGACTCGCACACCCCGATCACCGTTCCCAGCGCAAGCGCGCCGGGCTGTAACACCGCATATACTTTTGAACTGGGCTTTAGCTGTACTCCGCTCGACCCGGCCCTTGTGGACGCGAGCGGCATCGGCTGGACAGGGCTCCAGTACAACTTCCAGACACCTTACACCGAAGGCTGGAATTTTACGTTCGAATATGCATTCACTCCGACCCTCACGCTGACTGCCGGATACGTGGGGAATTCGACGCACCACCTGGAGATTTTTAAGGGCGCGAATAACGTCACGCAAATCCTTCCTCCGGACGCCACGACGTGTGGTCCCGGCGCGCCGATTGCTTTCCCGGACCTCGGCTGCAGCATCACCTATCAGACAACCGACGGCAACAGCCACTACAACGGCCTGCAGACTTCACTCGAGAAGCGGTTTGCCGGCGGCTTGAGCTTCCTTTCGACTTACACCTTCTCACGCTGCCGGAGTGATGCGGGTGATCTCCTTAACAGCACAGCCATCGGGGCTTATCGCGCTGTCGATATCCCTGGCGTTGGCATTCAGGCCGATTACGGTGACTGCGACTTCGATATCCGTCACGTATTTCACTTCAGCGGAGGATACCAACTGCCGTTTGGCAAAGGCAGGCATTTCCTGAACAGTGCGGGCCGAGGGCTTGATTTGCTGGTGGGCAATTGGAGTATGAATTGGATCGCCACTGTCGAGGGTGGCCAGCCGATCACTCTCCCATGCGATACCAGTCCTGCCGCCGGCGTCGGTTGCAATGACTTTATTATTCCAGGCGTCAATCGGCATGGTTCCGGCGCCCCGGACCATTTCCTGAATCCTGCTGCTTTCACCCAGCCCTGCCCGCCACCGGGATTCCAGCAACCGGCAACCTGCGTCGCCGGCTTAAGTGGCCTGGCGCTGCTGGGCGGGCCGCCAACCCAGGTTTCAGGACCGGGAATCGGCCGCTGGGATTTTTCACTGTTCAAGGATATTCCGTTGAATGAACGATTCCGTTTGCAGTTCCGCAGCGAGTTCTTCAACATTCTGAACCACCCGACCTTTAACGCTCCGGGATTCGGCGGCAACGGGGTCCGAGCGCTGCCCGGCTCCACGGACTTCCTCTCTGCAAACTTTGGCAGAATTGGTTCGACGCGCTTTCCGTTCAACGACCCGCGCCAGATCCAATTTGCCTTGAAACTCTATTTCTGACATGCGCGCGGAGCCCCGATAAACCGGGACTCCGCTCCGCTGACGGCCCGCGACAACCGTGTTCAAGTCACTTGCTGAGGAAGTGTTGTTTTGCCGCGGGAGGGGACAAACAATCACTCGGCCTGCATTCTGCGGCGGTTCAACCTTGCTCTCGTAAAAACTGCGGGCTGAGCAGGTCCTTAAGATTCCAATGTTCAATATTTTCACCCTCCACCTTGAAGCGGCGCGGCGTGCTCTCATCGTCAGCTCAGGTTCCGCTCTTCGTTCCCTGCAGTGTTAAGATGGTTCAATGATTAGGAAGCTGCAATCGGTCAGCGCTTTTGCCCTGAGCGCCTGGGTCGCATTGCCGCTGCTGTCGTGGCAGTCGGAACCCGTACGGATTGATTCGCCGCAGCACCAGCTTGAGCTTGCCGTTTCCTATTACAACTCTGGAAATTATCAAGACGCGGCCCGAGTGCTTGAGGATTTGGCCCGGCGCGCACCCGGCAACTTCCAGGTCGAGGAACTAACGGGGCTTGTCTATTCAGCCCAGGGAAAGGACCAGGAAGCGTGCCTGCACTTTGAGAAAGCAGTCCGGCTGAATCCCAGGTCAGCGCCGCTGAGGACCAATCTTGCCGTCAGCCTGGCGCGCCTAGGGAAGAACGAACTTGCCGAAGCCGAATTCAAGAAGGCTGTAGAGGCCGAGCCCGGAGACTTCAGCGTCAACCATAACTTCGGAGAATTCTACGCGCGAAACGGCAACGCTAAAGCGGCCATTCCCTATCTGCAAAGGGCCCAGAAGGCCAGGCCGTCCTCTTACGGAAATGGCTACGATCTGGCGCTGGCATACGTCCAGGCCGGCATGTGGGAAGATGCCCGACAGCAGATTCAGGCCATGATAAAGATAAAAGACACCGCTGAGCTGCATGATCTGATGGGCGAGGTCGAGGAAAAGAAAGGAAACTACGTTGCGGCGGCAAACGAATACCAGCGCGCCGCGCAGATGGACCCCAGCGAATCGAATATTTTCTACTGGGGCGGCGAACTTCTGCTGCATCAGACATGGAACCCGGCCGTCGAAGTCTTTTCAAAAGGCGTCGAACGATATCCAAAGTCCCAGCGGCTTGTCGTCGGCCTTGGGCTCTCGCTTTTTTGGAGCGGCCGGTATGACGAGGCCGTAAGAGTGCTTGTCAAAGCCACCGATCTCGCTCCAGCCGATCCCCGTCCTTATTATTTTCTCAGCAAGGCCTATCAGCACTCGCACAGCCTGGCCGACGAAGTGATCGATCGCTTTCGCCGCTATGCAGAGTTGCGGCCTCAGGATGGCCAGGCAGCCTACTATTACGCGATGAGCCTTTGGAAAGGTAAAGAGTCTGACAATAATGACCCTGCCCTTAAGCAGGCTGAATCGCTGCTGAAGCGGGCAATCCAGCTCAGCCCCTCCTTCGCGGAGGCCCACCTTGCGCTGGCCAACCTCTACTCCCAGGAACGGAAATATGCAGAGGCGGTCCCGGAATATCAGCGGGCGATCGAGTTGGATGCGAAAGTCGCGGACGCCTACTACCGTTTGGGCCAGGCTTACGTCCACTTGAATCGGCCCGACCTGGCGAAGAAGGAATTCGAAGTCCACGATCAGTTGTACCAGCAGCATCTGGCTGAATGGGACAACCGTCAACGGGAAGTCCTTCGCTTCGTCGTCTCCCAAAGATCAGGCACCAGCACCCGGCCATAAGCGCCCGGTCCATGCCCATTGTCCGCATGAACCCGAAACGGATGCAGGAAATAGTCCGGGCTGTCAGGGAATCCGCGGGCCTCATCGGTGAGAGTCTCCGGGAAGCGACATTCTCAGAGCTGAAAAATCGCCACGAAGACGGTGAAGAGATCAAGGCAGCAGCGGCAAAGGAAAACGAAGTTTCGGCTGATGTTTTGTAGCCAGCGGCCCCTCCACGTGGTCTGGCGAGGGTTCGAAAACGCTCGCCCAATGGCGTCGTTTCCAGTATCAACGTCGTTCGCTCTGTATCCTGCCGTGTGGCGTAAATTTGAGGACAGAAGATAACTATGGAACGTGTGCTCGTGCTGGCAGACGACCTGACCGGAGCACTGGAGGTTGGAGCGAAATTCGCCGCAACGGGCATGTCCGTTCGGGCCGTCGCCGGGTCAGGGTTTCCTGTTAACAATCTTCAAGAGGAATTTGTTCTGGTAATAGATTCGGAAACCCGACACATGGTCCCTGAACAGGCGCGAAGGCGGGTCTTTGAATTGGCGCGTGCAGGACGCGACGCCGGCTTTCAGTGGGTTTACAAGAAGACGGACTCGACGCTGCGCGGAAATATCGCCTCCGAAATCTGCGCGCTGTCTGACGTATTCCCGGATTGTCCCCTGCTCTATGTTCCCGCATATCCGAAAAAGGGCAGGACGGTCCGCGCGGGCATTCTTTACGTCGAAGGAGTTCCCGTGGCTGAGACGAGCTTTGGCGCCGACGAGCTGAATCCCGTGAGGGTAAGCCATATTCCCACGCTGCTCTTTGCGGGGTGCAGAAAGCGCGTGTTTTCTATCTCAGCAGGAGGGCTTGGCGCATCTCTCGAAGCAGGCGTTTACGTTTGCGATGGCGAAACCGACTCGGACCTGGAAGCTGCGGCTGCAAAATTCGTCCAATTATCCATTCCCTTTCGAATTGCTGCCGGCCCCGCAGGGTTCGTGGATGCGCTGACACGCTTTATTGATTTGCCGCGAACGGCTCCTCCTCGTCTTCCGCGGCTCAGCCGCGTGCTGGTCGTGAACGGCAGCCGTCACGACGTTTCAATCCGGCAGATTCGTTATGCGCGCGAGCATATTTTGACGGCGCGAGACAGCGCTGAGGCAGCCATCGCTGCGGACACTTCAGGTTGGGTGATCCTTGACACAGCCGAAAGCGAGCCCGAACCTGTGAATTTCGGGCGGCGGCTTGCGCAAATCGTGCGAGACATATTAGAACAGGTAAGGTTAGACGCCATTGCAGTCTTTGGCGGAGACACCGCTTACGCCATCCTTGAGTTAATGGGAAGACCCGATCTCCAACCCGTCGGCGAAGTGCTTGAAGGCGTGCCGGTTTCGGCGGTCCGGCGGAAAGCTGCGGGCCTCAAGGGAGACGGATTTCTTTACCTGATCAGCAAGGCGGGTGGTTTTGGCCCGGTTGACGTTGTTTGCCGGATGCAAATTGAATTGACCAGAGGGTGATTGGAGATGTCGGGCATCTTTGCCGTGACAATGGGGGATTCGAGCGGTGTCGGACCGGAGATTCTTCTGAAGGCTTTTCATCAGAAGGAAATCCGATATCCGTTCGTGGTCTATGGAGACCTGGAAGTGCTGGAGTTTTATGACGACCTCCTGAAGTACGATGTCCGATTCCGGAAGGTGAGTGTTGCAAAGGATTATCAGCCGGGATATGTGAACGTCATCGATGCCGGAATCATGCGGCGAGACGACGTTACGGTGGGCCAGTTGAACAAGAAGTCAGGCCTGGCGGCCCGGGAATACGTTGTGGCCGCCACCCACGCCGCACTGGCTGGTGAAACCGCTGCCATCGTTACCTTGCCGATAAACAAGGAAGCGACCCAGCTTTCCGATCCCGGATTCACCGGACATACCGAACTGATCGGCGAACTTTGCGAGGCGAAGGACGTGACGATCATGCTGGCATCTGATGAACTGATTGTCACGCACGTCAGCACACACGTTTCTTTATCCGCGGCCATCGCCCGCGTAAAAAAAGAGCGCATCGAAACGATTATTCGTCTGACCCATGAAGCCGTTCGAAAGCTGAAAGGCAGTCCGCGCATTGCCGTGGCCGGCCTGAATCCTCACGCAGGCGAGAACGGATTGTTCGGCGAAGAAGAGATTCGCGAGATCAGGCCCGCCGTTGAGTGGGCGCGCAGCCAGGGCTGGCGTGTGGAGGGGCCGCTCCCTCCCGACACGGTTTTCTATTTCGCCGTCCGCAAGAAGGCATACGACGCGGTTGTCTGCATGTACCATGACCAGGGTCATATCCCGAGCAAGCTGCTGGATTTCGAGGGTGGAGTCAACATCACGCTCGGCCTGCCGATTATCCGCACGTCGGTCGATCATGGGACGGCTTTCGATATCGCCGGCCAGGGAAAAGCTTCAACGGTCAGTTTTATTCGCGCCTTCGATTTCGCCGCTCGCCTGAGTTCGGGCGGCGCGCGATGATACAGACATGCGGCCCCATTTTCGGCTGGAGCGCCTTTTTGGCAAAAATGCGACTTTAAGCAAAGGCCGGCTTGCGCGCGATCCATCGCCTTTTTCGTTCAGCGAAACGGCCAGGACGATTGCGGCAATCATGGTTTCTACTCCGTGGGTCCGGCGGGCGCGCGCGGCTCGTTCTTTTTCAGGAAGAAAGAGAGCAGGAACAGAATTGCGGCGGCGATGGCAAAGACGTGGTAAGCATCGATATAGGCCAGGGAGACTGACTGGATGATCAGCGCGTGGTATATGCGGCCGTAAGCCTGGTTAAGCGCATCGGAAGCGCTGAGCCCGGCGTGGAAGAGCGTCTGCGTTAACTTGTGGAGGGCCTCGGAGGCATACACGTTGCCCGGCGTGAGATGCGAGACAAGCACCTGCTGGTGGAACTGAGCGCGGCGTGCGAGGATCGTGGTAACGATTGAAGTCCCGAAGCTCATTCCAATGTTGCGTATGAAGTTGATGAGGGCGGAGATTGCGTTGTTCTTCTCAGAGGGGAGACCGACGTAAACCACTGTTGTAAGCGGAACAAATAGCAGAGGCAGGCCTATGACCTGAAGCACGCGCACCCAGGAAGCCACGTGGAAGCTGATCAAGGTGTCCATGCTCCGCGTTGAATACCACATGCCCAGGGCCATTAACGCCCAGCCAACATGCACAAGCCGCCGCGCCTGAACTTTTGCCAGCAGCCGTCCCACCAGGGGAAGTTCCATGAGAAGAAAGAGTCCGCCAAAGGAAAGAACCAGGCCGGCGGTTTCGGCCGTGTAACCCATCAGGGTTTGCAGGTAAAGCGGCATCATGACCAGCGTGCCGAACATCATCACGCCAAAGCCGAACATCATCAGGTTGGTGGTCAGGAAATTGAAATGCTTGAAAAGGCGGACATCGATGACCGGATGATCGTGGTGCCACTCCCAGAAGAAGAGCGCGACGAGAGTGACAGCAGCAATGATGGCCAGGGTAAGAATGAAATGAGAGCCGAACCAGTCGTCTTCCTGACCTTTATCGAGCATCACCTGAAGACAGGCGATGCCGACGGTCAGGAGGCCGATGCCGATGTAATCGATCTTCACCAGCGCGCGCGCTATGCGGCGCAGGTAGGGCGGATCTTGAACCAGTTGCTGCACCAGCATCAACGCCAGGATGCCGACTGGAATGTTAATGAAAAAAATCCAGCGCCAGGAATAATTGTCGGTGATCCAGCCGCCGAGAGTCGGCCCGATAATCGGCGCAAGCACGGTGGTGATGCCATACAGCGCAAAGGCCTGGCCGCGCTTGCTTTCAGGAAAAGTATCGGCCAGGATGGCCTGCGCAACGGGCTGCAACCCGCCGCCCCCCGCCCCCTGCATGACCCGGAAGACGATAATCGCCGAAAGGCTGGGAGCAATGCCACACAGGACCGAACTGATTGTGAAGAGAAGGAGCGAAAGCATGAAATATTTCTTGCGGCCGATGGTGTTCGAGATCCAGCCGCTGAGGGGCAGGATGATGGCATTTGCGACCAGGTAGGATGTGAGGATCCAGGTGGCTTCATCGTTGCTGGATGACAAGCTGCCCGCCATGTGCGGCAGGGCTACGTTGGCGATGCTGGCGTCGAGCAGTTCCATGAAAGCGGACATCGCCACGACGGAGGCGATCAGCCACGGGTTGTGCGCGCGTGACCACGGTAGAGCCAAAGCGGTGGCCCCGCCTCGCGGAGGCCCTGTCAGTATGTTTTCGCTGGAGTCAGCCAAGGCGTTCTCCTTCTGTGCGTCGAGCTTTAGTGGACGCGAACGGTCGGCTCAACCGAAAGCCCCACCTGGAGCAGATGGTCAGGGTCTTGGCCGGGATCAATCGTGATTCGGACAGGCACGCGCTGCACAACCTTGACGTAGTTGCCGGTCGCGTTCTCGGGCGGCAGGAGGCTGAATTGGACACCCGTGGCGCCGGCAATCCCTTCCACTTTGCCCCGGTAATCGCGATCGTAAGCATCCACGTGGATCGTAACCGGCTGGCCAACCCGCATGTTTTTGAGCTGGGTCTCTTTGAAATTCGCCGTCACCCAGATGTCGCGCGTCGGAACGATCACCAGCAGTGTCTGCCCGGGCGACACGTTCTGGCCCACGACGGCGGTGCGCTTGCCCACAATCCCGTCAGCCGGAGCCACTATGGTGGTGTATTCGAGGTTCAATTCCGCCTGGTGCAGTTTCGCTTCGGCTTCTTCAACCGCGGCAGTGGCGGCTTGCGCTTTTGCCCGAGTCACCTGTAATTGCTCCGGACGGGTGTGGGCACTGCGAAGTTCGGCCTGGGCCTGCTGCAGGCGGCTTCGTTCTTGCGTAACACGCTGTTCGGCGGCGGCAACGCCGGCCTGGGCCTCGGTGACAGCCGCTGCGCTGGCCTTGGCTGCCGCGACCGCCTGGTCATACTGCTGCTGAGAGATTTCTCTCTTGCCAATCAGTTGGCCGTAGCGTCTGAGGTCATCCTGCACCTTGATGTTATTGGCCTCGACTTGTGCGAGGCGCGCTTCGGCTTCCTGGAACTGCTTTTCAGCCGCAAGAATCCCGGCTTGTGCTGCTTCTACATCGGCTTCGGCCGAATGAACCTGACTCAAAGTATTTACGGAAGTGATCGGGACGCCGCCCATCGCTGCCGCTGCTTCGGCCTGAGCATTCGCAAGCTGCGCCTTGGCAAGTTCCACTTGAACCTGGTAATCCGTGGGATCGAGCTGAACCAGCACTGTCCCCTTGTTCACAAACTGCGTATCATCCACGGTGACCCTGGTCACGTAGCCGGGGACGCGGGCGCTGATAGGATGAAGATAGCCCTCGATTTGGGCGTCATCGGTCGAGACAAATTGGGCGTAGTACCGCCAGACCAGAAAAGCCCCCATGGCCACGATGATGAGCGCCGCAAGAATAATCCGCTTTTTGCGTTTGCCAAGCTTTCCCCGGCCCACACCGGAATTTTCTGCTTCGGTGCGTTGAGCTGCAGTGGGAGCTGCTTCCGGTCCCACCGCGGGGTCCGCATTCCTTGAAATGACCTCTTGCTTCATGGCTGTTTTCCTCCCAGATACCGGAGCACGGCCTGCTCTGCAATGCCGACGGCGCGCGCCAGCGCGACTTTCGCCAGGTTGTATTGATAGAGGCTGGTGATATAGGCTTCATCGGCGCTGGCCACGGCTTCCTGCGCCTGAATCACTTCGATGTTGTCTGTCACGCCGGACTGAAATCGGTCTCTGGCCTGCGTAAGAGTTTGCTGCGCCAGTCCCACATTGCTCTTCGTGGCGGCGACCTGCTGCGCGGCTGTTTCGAGGTTCATGAGCGCCGTGCGAACGTCGTAGCTGATCTGCCCTTTCAAGTTCTCCAGTTGCTGCTGTTTTTGTTTCAGTTGGGCGTCCGCCTGGATAAGTTCGCCGTGGACGCGGCGGCCCTGGAAGACCGGCACCTTAAGGGACACCTGGGCCAGGAATGTGCCATGTGATTCGGACGGATTCAGACCGATATCCCCATAGTTGCCTTCGAAAGAAAGCGAGGGCCATCGCTCGGCCTCGATGGCACGCCGTCGCTCCTCTGCGGCGCGGACCGCTGCCTGAGCAGCCTTGTAATCGGGCCGGTTGGCAAGGGCGTCCGCCAGCGCCTTCTCGAGGGTTATTCCTTCGAGCGGTTCAAAAGGCATCGCAGTGGTCAAGGTGAATGGCTGACCGTCCGGCAAGCCGATGACGCGAGCAAGGTTGAGCCTTGCCGTCGAATCATCATTTTTTGCGGCGATCAACTGCTCCTTCCGGAACGTCAGCTCGACCTGAGCCCGCAGCATGTCAATCTCCGGACTCAGGCCGGCATTGAGGCGGTCAACCGCCAATTGATAGAGCGCCTGCGCCGTGTTCACCTGAGCTTCGGCCTCATGGACACGAGAATCGGCCGCGATGGATTGCAGGTAGGCGTTGCCCACAACGAGCACTACCAGATTGCGGGCATCCTGATAGGTGTACTGCGCGGCGTGGACCTGTTCCGATGCAGCGCGCTCGTTGCGCAAGGCGGAAAAATCCAAAATGGCGGAGCTCAAATACGCCCGGGTGTCAAAAACATTGAAAGGTCCGCTGATGGGATTCACGTTGCGAATGGTGGACGGAAAGCCGATCGCCTTCAGATTTACCATCTCCTTCGCTTCCCTGGTCTCCGTTGTCGCATGAGGCAGCAAATGGCTCAAGGCCACATAACGCTGGCCCCGGGATTCCCGCGTGGACTGTTCATCCAGCAGGATCGCCAGGTTATAGCGCAGTCCGCGTTCAATCGCTTCGCGCAATGATAAAGAGAGGACTTGAGAAGACGGTTTGCCGGAAGGCACGCTGCCCAGAAAGGGATTCTGTTGCGAATTCAAATTTGAAATCGCAGAAGAACTCTGCGGCGTTGCACCTGCTGCCGTCATCGATGTGGAAGCCACTCCCGAGTACTGGGCGTGCGCAACCTCGGCAATGCTCAGGGCCAGAAGGAGCAATAAGGAGATGGTCAGTGTTACAAGACCGTCCCATCCAGGTGCTTTCAATAGATTTCGTAGGTCTCTACGCATTATTCCCTCCAGCCGAAAACACGGAAACAAAGGATTCTGGCGGTTGTCCCCGTACCGGACTTCTGCCGGCTGTCTTTTGCAAAAAACGGTCTTCATATTCTTGAATGAGAGTCGCAGCGAAATATGTGCCTTCGGTCACATTAACCGTGAGGCTTCGGCGCCCTTTATTGGCTTCGCTTGACCTCACAAGAGGGTGCTCCTTTCGTCACTCAGACTCCAGTGCTTTAAAAAGCGGCTCGGCGTCGCCGACAGCTCGTGTTGCCAGAGCAAATCGCACGATGTGGAGGGTTTCCAGGAGTTTTTCTGCCGGAATTCCCTGAACCTTTGCCTTGTTCGCCATCGCTTCGATACAGGCATGGCTTGATCCTGCCAATGCAGCGGCCAGGTAAATAAGGGTTCGCGTCTCCTCATCGAGTGCCGGCTTTTCCTGAGGCATGGCGAAGGACCGCGACCGGAGGTGCTCGTAGATCAGGCTCTCATCAACCTTTGCCGCTTTCTGAATTGCAGCAGGTATCGTCCCCATCGTCTTGCGCATCATTTCGAAGATTTCTGTAACGGTTGGCTTTTTGTCGTGGGTCATTAAATCCTCCTGATGTTCACTTTTCGCTGAAAAATGTTTCACATTCAGATGCTGAAACCGTCCGCATGAAAAACCCGGCGAGTTGGCTGAGTTGAACATCTCTAACGGGGAACTCGCTTTGCTCTCCCTTTCTGCGCCTCGATGCACGCCCAGTAATCCCTGAAAGTTGTGCGCAGCACGGTGGCCAGTTTTGGCTGGGGGCGAATCCCCCAGAGCACAACCGCACCAAACAGAGCTTGTTGAAAGGCAAGGCTCATGGCCTGGACAGATCGGTCGCTCCTGACCTGCCCTCTCTCCTGGCCCAGGCGAAGGATCTGCTCGAGCAGACGGCGTCCTTCGGCCATGCCCACTGCAACCGTCTGACGGGCTGCCTCATTACCGAGAACCGAAGTGACGAGCGCTCTCGCGAAGTTTGGGCTGCTGCCTGCTTCATTCCCAAGGCGTTCGAACGCCCGGCGCAGTACATCGTGAATGGAGCGCTTCCCTTTGCGGGCCTCGTGAAGCGCATCGGCCACTTTGCTGAGCTGAATTTCAATAAAAAACGCAAAGACATCTTCTTTGCTGTGGAAATAGTTAAAGAAAGTCCCCTTGGCAACGTCCGCTGCCGCGACGATCTCATCGACGCTGGTCGCCGCAAACCCGCGCTGTGCAAAAAGGCCTAACGCTGCACGGTAGATGCGCTCCCGTGTCTGCGCCTTCTTGCGTTCGTAGCGAGGGAGCCCGCCGGCCTCCGAGACCCTTCGTGAATCCCGGGTGTCGGCATCGTGACCATAAGACATAAATGACTGACTGTCAGTCATAAAGAGCCTCCTTAAACAATCAGATGCAATTCCCAGCCAAAGGTTGCAGCCGTTTGACAACCTGGAAACGCCTCAATGGGGGTGCCGCCCCTGATTCACGCATCTGATTGACAGCGCCGGACATTTCGCGGACTTCCGTGGACGTTGTCCTTCCTGCCGCGGGCATTTTCGGAGCACAAGGCTGCCGGCGTGTGGCGCTACGGGGGAACCCAAGGCTCCTCTGAGAGTTCCACGTTGACGACTCTTCCTTCAGAAATTCTCTCCACATGTTCCCGGACGTTTGAGAGCAGATATGCAGCCAGAGGGCACCCAGGGATTGTGAGCACAAGTGTGATCCGGATGTCATCCTCGCTGATCGATACCGCTTTCACAAAACCGAGGTCCACAATGTTGGCGCCCAGTTCTGGATCGACTACTTCCGCCAGAGTGTCGAGGACCTGTTGTTCGGTCACCATTCTTTATCCCCTTGTCGCGTCGTCCATGCGCCGCGAGCGGCAGATGGAATGCCTTTCCGCGTTCAGTCGTGCGGCACCTGTTTTCCCGGCCGCAACACAGCCAGGCCGGCGGTCATCAGGGCAAATTGGGTTCCCAAGGTCGCGGGGGCGCGCGTGTTTATGCAACTCCGGGATCAGATTCGCGAGTGCTGGATAAGGAAAAGACCCTGCGGCTAAAGCTAAAAGTGCAGCCGGCAACGGCGCGACGGCCAATGAAAAGCAGCAGCCGACGATGCCGCCGTCGGTCCCTGGTATCCGTCACCGCAGCATTCCTTTTACAACCACGTCGATGGCCTCGTCTTCGCTCAAGCCACGGGCCATCAGCGTTTCAATCTGCTTCTTATCCACGCTTCCGATGGCGGCTTCATGCGTCAATTTGGCCCGGTCGTCGATGACCTGAAGTTTGGGGACTGCACTGGCGCGGGCCTGCTTGCCCTTGATGATCTCAACGCAGTCCACGTGTCCCCTTGCATCGGGCGCGTTGCCCACCGCTTCTCCGACCACTTCGCTGATGCATTGGTCCGATGCCACGATCCGGCTCTTTGCAAGGCCGCGCGCCCTCTCGCCATTGAGAAACAACGATTCCTTCACCAGGATCCTGTCCTGCTTCTTTCCGTAGATTCTGGCGTCGAGTTCTCCCACCGCGTCTTTTTTCAGCTCCACTTCATACTCGAGGCGGACGTCGCCTGCCGCGCCCTGAATCAGCTTAAATTGGTTTTTAAAAATTCCTCCGTCTTCTACAACGACGCGCGCGACAGGCAGAACTTCGACGCCGCCCTCTTCGCCGTGATAGTGCGTTTCAGAATAAGCCATCTCCGCGTGCGCCCCGACGTGGACCCTTGCGTCCATGATGTGTTTCACCTTCGTCGCGTTTGGAAATGAACAGTGCGCGAAAAAGTTGACCTTTGCACCTTCGCCGATCTCAAACTCCGAGACGATTTCTTGCAGCCCTTCTTTCGGCAGAACGCCGAAGCAGAGGTGAACGGGGTTGGCTGCAACTGTGCCGGGTGAAACGGTAATTCTGGCCCTGGCCCCGGTAGGAGTTTCTTGGCCCTCGATGAGCACACCGGGGATGCTGTTCCGGTAAAGGATGCGGTGATGACTCACAACAAGCCCCGCAAACCTTTTGTTGAACAATAAGGCGGCGTCGCCTCCGCTGGCCTCATAAGCCCGGGCGATGGCAGCGAATTCTTCCGAGTAATCAGCCATGGTTTGCCTCCTGTTCCAGCGGAACGTTCACGTGGGTGCATTCCCGGCAATGGTTCCGGAAGAATCGAGCGATTGAAGCGGGGTCGCCCGTCTTAAGAACCGTACCGCCGCAAAGGGTGGATGCCCGGTCAGCGACTGCGGCCACATCTTCATGGTGGGTAATCAGCAGGACCGCTGTCCCGGTTCGGGAAAACGTACGAATCACATCCACGATATTCTGAATCGAAAGAGCATCGATCCCGGAATCGGGCTCGTCGAGTATGGCGAGCCTCGGACCCATGGCAAGGACCGACGCCAGTTCAATGCGTTTTCGCTCTCCGCCGCTGAGACTCACGTCCACCGCCCGCCGCAAGTATTTGCCGGGGTCGAGGCCGACCTTTTCCAGACACTCATCAGGGCGGAGCGAGGTTTGGCTGGCGTGCCGCCTCCCCACCTCCAGGTATTCCGAAACTGTCAGGCCTTCAAACCGTGCAGGCTCCTGCCAGGCCAGCGTGATTCCCCGCTTGGCGCGTTCCGATATCGGCAGCGTCGTAATATCTTCGCCCTGAAACTCAATCCGGCCCGTGGTCGGCTCATATCCACTCAGGCCCATAATGACGTAGGCGAGGGTTGACTTCCCGGTACCATTCACCCCAAGGATGCTGCGAATTTCCGCCTTCTCAACCTCCAAGTTGATATCGTGGAGGATTTTTCTGCCCTCTTTCACAAGACTGATATCAGTAAGCCGCAACATTTTGCACCCAACACGTTAGGGCTACCGGACCTGCTCTAATCTCGATGTCGGAAGGTCTCGCGAGCCCACTCGCCGGACCCCTGATGTACCTCGCTACCGGGCTGAGCTTGATGAACCCTCAGCTGATGGGCGGAGAATTTGGACTTGAAGCAGGCCCATTCTTCGCTATCCCCTGATGCGCCTTCTTTCGGTCGGGCACATCTGAACTGGAAAAGCTCGTCTTGCTCTCGAGACTGCTATGAATTTGCTGCTCGACTGCCAGCCGTAGCGGCAGATCCAGTGACTTCCGCCTTGTTTGACTCTTTCTCCATGCTTGGCGTCGTTTTTTGTTCCTGTGCCTCCCTCCGCAGCCGGCGTAGTGTTGCTCGCAACTCTTCTTTGTCCGGAAACGTAATGGCTCCCTGGGGGCAGATCTTTGCGCATGCATCGCAGCCCACCACGCAGTTGTACGGATTGACGACAACCACTTTGAAGGTATCCTCGTCGAACGCGAGCACATTGTTCTTGCAAAAGTTAACGCAGTCCTGGTCCCCGATGCAGAGGTCAGGGTCGATGGTCGGAAACCAAGGTATCTTTTTCCGCGGTATGTTTATGCTTGCCATAGAAGCCTCCTGGAGATTGGCTTCGGGGATTCCGACCTAAGATTCATGTATCCCCACCGGCCTGGTTTCTTCCTGCTTGAGAATCGCCTTCACCTTCTCCTTGAGCCGTGCAAGGATCCCGTCGTTGTCGGTGCCGCGAATGTCGAGAGGAACGAAGCGCTTGTTGCCGAAGCCGGTGCTGCGAAGGACCTTCTTGAACAGCTTTGCCTGCGCATCTGGCGCACAAGCGCCAACAATCACGTAAGTTTCAGCATCAGCCGCCGACTCTCGCAACACTTCCGTCAGGATTTCATTTCCGCCCTGGCCGCACAGTTGCGGATGGACAACGGTGTATGTGACGTCCAGATCAGACTCAATCTGAAACGGCAGTGTGTTCATGTCGGTATTTTTGAACGAGTCGCAAAGCCCCTTGCAGTTGCAGAGCAGAACCTTGATGTTCATGATTGGCCTCCTATGATGTTTGTCTACTCCGACTGAGCAGAAGTCGTTGTTAAGTTTTGGCTTCGGCCAAAACAAAGTTGGGAAAATCCTCGAACACCCAGTTGTTCTTGAGCGTGTGGTAAATGAT
>Ga0209581_1000430_pt1 | contig 91526 bp, 83 predicted proteins | sample Coa_R2_FD_187160 | JGI IMG/M metagenome (GOLD analysis project Ga0209581, IMG submission 187160) | Surface soil microbial communities from Centralia Pennsylvania, which are recovering from an underground coalmine fire - Coalmine... | ecosystem: Environmental > Terrestrial > Soil > Unclassified ...
ACCGGGCTCTGGAAGCCGTTGTAGCTGAACACGATGCCGCTGATCGCCACCGCGGTCAGCACCGCCGAGAAATTGATCGCATGTCCGCCGCCGTGCGCGCCGACGTGGAAGTTCTCGGGGTGGAAGGCGGTGGCCATCAGCGCGAGCGCGGTGGCGGCCGGCACGATCAGCTTGACCAGGGTGATGGCGCTGTTGGCGCGCGCAAAGAGTTTCACGCTCCAGAAATTCAGCAGGAAATAGACGATCACCAGCGCCGCGGCGATCGCCAGTCCCGGCGGCGTCAGACTGTGATCCTGATAAAGCGCCTGCGCCCAGGCCCAGGGCCAGCTCGACATGTACTGCACCGAGGCTTCCGCCTCGACCGGGATCACCGAGACGATGGCGATCCAGTTGGCCCAGGCGGCGATGAAGCCGACCAGCGAGCCATGCGAATAATGTCCGTAGCGCACCATGCCGCCGGATTCCGGAAACATGGCGCCCAGCTCGGCGTAGGTCAGGGCGATGGCGAGGACGATCGCCGCGCCGATCACCCAGGCCCACACCGCGCCCGGGCCGGCGAGCTGCGCCGCGCGCCAGGCGCCGAACAGCCAGCCGGAGCCGATGATCGAACCCAGGCCGGTGAACATCAGCGCCAGCGCGCCGACCTCGCGGCGGATCGCGGGGTCCCCCGTCATGCTTGGCTCCCTTGAAGACAAGGACCGATGATGCCGGTCGGCGCGGCGTTTGTCAGCTCAGTGCACGGGCGCAGCGTCGCAGCAGCTCGTTCACATCGGCGGCGTCGTGGTAGAGGCCAAAGCCGATGCGCAGGCGGTCTTCGCGGTAATCGGTGACGACATTGTGCGCCGCCAGACGCTCATGCAGCGCGCCTGCCTGCGGATGGCGGAAGCTCAGGAAATTCCCGCGCGGCAGGCCGGGCGGCGGCATCAGCCGCGGGCTCGCGAGCGCGTCGAGCTTGAGGCTTCCCAGACCTTCGAGGAACCGGCGTTGCAGGGCCTCGACGTGCGCGTGGATGGTGACGGGAGCGAGCCCTTCGGCCGCCAGCCAGTCCAGCACCGCGACCAGCCGGTACAGCCCCACCGGATCGTAGGTGCCGCCCATGAAGCGCCGTCCGCCCGCATCGTAGGGGATCGCATCCGCGCCTCGGCTCAAGGCCGAAAAACCGGCAAACCAGCCGGTGTCGACCGGCCGCAAGGCATAGCCGTCCGGGCAGTGCATGAAACAACAGCCTTCGCCGGCCATCGCGTACTTGTACCCGCCGGCGAGATAGAAGCTGCGCGTCGCCAGCGTCGTCAGCTCCGTGGGCACCGCCATGAAGCCGTGATAGCCGTCGATGACGACGAACGTTTCCGGATCGCGCACCGCGCCCACCAGGCCCGCGAGGTCGGTCAGCAAAAAGCCGCTGTTGAAGAAGCACTGACTGAAATAGACCAGATCGTGACCGCCGCGCGCGCCAGCCGCCGCAAAGCGCTCGGCAAACGTCGCGAACGGTTCGACGGGCACGCGCTCGGCGGTCGCCAGGCCCGCTTCCTCCCAGCGGCGTAGCTGACGCGCAAAACTGTGGAACTCGCCGTCCGTCGTGAGGATGCGCGCCGGGCGGCGTTCGATGCAGGAGAAAAGCCGCATCACCAGCTCGTGCGTGCTCGGCGCGAATGCCAGCGTGCGCGGATCGGGCAGGGCGAGCAGGCGCGCGACTTGCGCCTGCGCGCGCGGCAGGAGTGCGCCGAAGACGTGGTCCCACTTGTCGTCCATCCAGCGCGCGGCGTCGAGCCAGGCTTGCGTCTGCGCCGCAAAACTCACGTCCGGCCAGGGATGGTGGCTGTGCGCACAGGCGTGCAGCCGCTCCGGCGCCGCGCCGAGGAAGCGCGAGAAATGCGCTTTGTACGAAGGCGCGTTCACGCCAGTTTCTTGACGAAATGGAACGAGGTGACGAAGAAGCCGGCGCGGAAATAGAAACGGTGCGCGCGTTGGCGCTGCGTGCCGGAATCGAGCGCCAGCGTGTCGCACGCAAGCTCGCGGGCGCGGGTTTCCAGCCAGGCGAGCAGGGCGCGGCCGACGCCGCGCGCGCGCCAGACTTCGTCGGTGACCAGGTCGTCCACGTACAGCTCGCGCCGGCTGGAGGTCTTGACCAGCAAGCGCCAGACCGCCACGCCGAGGACGGTTTCACCCTCGGCGGCGACGGCCATGCGCCCGCCGCTCGCGAATACGCGAAGCAGCTCGGCGGCGTAATCGGCCGTCAACTGCGGTCGCAACTGGCGGTGGACGGGTTCGGCGCGCGCGAGCCAAGCGGGCTCGCTCACGCGCCCTTCGGCGTCGGTGATCTCGTGAATGTCCATGGCGCGGCGCGCGTCCTGCGGCTTGTGCGCGCCACTGTAGCAGAGCGCCGGCCAGGGCTAGGCCGACCGCTTAGGGTGCTTGCGCTGCGGCTCGGAGCCGAAGTTCTGGCGCAGCGTCTCCTCCACGGTGCGGCCCGGTTTCCAGGGATGACCCAGGCGCTGTTCGATGTGGCTGCGGATCAGCTGGCGGACGACTTGCGAGGGCGTCTGGTCTTCGCGCGCGCACAGCTCCTCGAAGACCGCCTTCTTGCGCGGGTCGATCAAGATCGTCAGCCGGGCGGTGCGGTGTTCCGGCGTCATGAGCGGTTTGCGGTTCGCATCGGTTGCACACCTGATGTTAATACCATTAACATACGACGCTCAAGGGCCGCCGGGCCTTGCGAGCGTTCTTCTTCAAACCTCAGGTGGTCGGATCATTGAGCGTGGCGACGGCTGCGATGCTGGCGGTCCCGCCGCTGTGGCTGGCGATCGGCGCCGCCGGCCTGTTGCGGCCGCGCAGCCTGCGCCTGTCCGCGCTGTGGCTGTTTCCGCTAGGCGCCGCGGCCGCCTTCGTCCTCGCCGCTGCCAGCCTCGCGGAGCTTGCCGAGCCGGCGCAGTCGCTCGTTCTGCCGCTGGGCCTGCCGGACCTGCCCTTCCACCTGCGACTGGATCCGCTGGCGCGCTTCTTCCTGTTCCTGCTCGGCGCCGCCGCCGGCGGCGTGTCGCTGTTCGCGGCGGGCTATTTCCGCAAAGGCGAAGGCACCGCACCGGGTCTGTTGTGCCTGCAATACCACGTCTTCCTCGCCGGCATGGCCATGGTGCTGCTGGCCGACGACGCCTATCTGTTCATGGTGGCCTGGGAAGTCATGGCGCTGTCCTCGTTTTTTCTGGTCACCACCCAGCATCGAATCGCCGCCATCCGCAGTGCCGGCTTTCTCTATCTGCTGCTCGCCCACCTCGGGGCGATCTCGATCCTGCTGTGTTTCGGCGTGCTGCAGGGCGGAGGCTGGCAGTTCACCTTCGACGCGATGCGCCAGGCGCACCTGGCGACGCCGTGGAGCAGCGTCGCCTTCGGTCTCGCGGTGCTGGGCTTCGGCGCCAAGGCGGGCCTGGTGCCGGTGCACGTGTGGCTGCCGGAGGCGCATCCGGCCGCGCCCTCGCCGGTGTCGGCGCTGATGAGCGGGGTGATGCTCAAGACCGCGGTCTACGGCCTGCTGCGCGTGAGCCTCGACCTCTTGCCGCAGCCGCAGTGGTGGTGGGGGCTGGCGTTGCTCGGGCTGGGTCTGTTCGGCGCCTTGTTCGGGGTGATCTTCGCCGCGGTGCAGACCGACATGAAGCGGCTTTTGGCGTATTCCTCGATCGAAAACCTCGGCATCATCTTCGGCGGCCTGGGTCTGGTGCTGCTGTTCGCCGCGTCCGGCCACCCGCTGATGGCGGCGCTGGCGCTCTCCGCCACGCTGTACCACTGCCTCAACCACGCGTTCTTCAAGAGCCTGCTGTTCCTGGCCACGGGCGCGGTACTGCACGCCACCGGCGAACGCAGCCTCGGCAAGCTCGGCGGCTTGATCCATCGCATGCCGTGGGTGGCCTGGCTGGCGCTGATCGGGACCTTGGCTATCGCCGGACTGCCGCCGCTGAACGGTTTCGTCTCGGAGTGGCTGCTGCTGCAGGCCTTCCTGTTCACGCCGCAGTTGCCGCAACCCTTCGTCAACATGCTGGTGCCGCTGGGCGCGGCCGCACTGGTGCTGAGCGCCGCGCTCGCCGCCTACGTGATGGTCAAGTTCTACGGCGTGATCTTTCTCGGCCAGCCGCGCGAGCCGGCGCTGGCGCGAGCTCATGACTGCGGGCGGCTGGAGCGTATCGGCCTGAGCTGGCTGGCCGCCGGCTGCATCGCGCTGGGCCTGTTGCCGGTGCCCATGCTCGCGTTGCTCGACGCCGTGGTGCGCCAGCTTCTCGGCACGGGGCTCGGCACGCTGGCGCCCTGGTGGCGGCTGGCGCCGGTGGCGGTCGAGCGCGCGAGCTACAGCCCGCCGCTGTTTCTCCTGGTCGGCGGCGCGGTGACGCTCGGCGCGGCCTGGCTGGTCCACCGGCTGTACCACGGCCGGGTGCGGCGCGCCGCGGCCTGGGACTGCGGCTTTCCGCTGCAGAATGCGCGCATGCAGGACACCGCGGAAGGTTTCGGCCAGCCGATCCGCCAGATCTTCGAGCCGTACTTCCGCATGCAGCGCGAGCTGCCGGCCCCGGACGATCCGCGTCCGGCCTATCGGGTGACGGTGGCAGACCGCTTCTGGGGCGCGCTGTATCTGCCCGCGGCGGCCGCGGCGCAGGCCACGGCGCGGCTCGTCGGCAAGCTCCAGCAGGGCCGCATCGCGGTCTATCTGCTGTACAGCTTCGTCACCCTGCTGGCCCTGCTGGTGTTCGTGCTGTGAACGCCGCGAATCTCCTCGCCCAGATCGTTGTCGTGGCGCTGGCGGTCGCGGCCGCACCGCTGTTCATGGCCTGGGTCGGTCAGTGCCGCGCCTGGCTCGCCAACCGCCGCGGTCCGGGCTTGCTGCAGCCCTACCGCGTGCTGCGCAAGCTGTTCCACAAGGACGCGGTGCTCGCCACCCGCGCCTCGTCCTTGTTCCGCATCGCGCCCTACGTGCAGTTCGGGGCGATGGCCTGCGCCGCGGCCATCATCCCGCTGCTCGGCACGGACCTGCCCTTCGCCACCGCCGCGGACGCCATCGCGCTGGTCGGACTGTTCGCGGTGGCGCGCGTGTTCCTGGCGCTGGCGGCGATGGACATCGGCACCGCCTTCGGTTCGCTGGGCGCGCGGCGCGAAATGCTGGTGGGATTTCTGGCCGAGCCGGCGTTGCTGATGGTGTTCTTCACCGCCTCCTTGATCGCCCACGGCACCGCGCTGCCGGCGATGGCTACGGCGATCACCGGCCATCCGCTGGCGATCTATCCCAGCCTGGCCTTCGCAGCGGTGGCGTTCCTGATGGTGTTGCTGGCCGAAAACGCGCGCATCCCCGTGGACAACCCGACGACGCACCTGGAACTGACCATGATCCACGAGGCGATGGTGCTGGAGTACTCGGCCCGGCATCTCGCGCTGATCGAGTGGTCGGCGGCGCTCAAGCTGTTCAACTATTGCGCCATCGGCTTCGCGCTGTTCCTGCCCTGGGGGCTGCCGGACCGGGTGGGCTCCGGGATGCTGGCGGCCCTGCCCGTGGTCGCGCTCAAGTTCGCCGCCGCCGGCGCCGGCCTCGCGCTGCTGGAGACGGTGAGCGCCAAGATGCGCATCTTCCGCGCGCCGGAGTTCCTCGCCACCGCGTTCCTGCTCGCGGTGCTGGGGCTTTTGGTGCGGTTGCTGCTGGGGAGCTGAGCATGACCCAACTGCCGTGGTCCGCCCAGTTCATCCATCTCGCCGCCGCGGTGCTGCTGCTGCTGTCCTTCGCCATGCTCACGCAGCGGCGCATCCTCAGCCTGCTCGACCTGTTCGCCACCCAGGGCGCGGTGCTGGCCGCTTCCACCGCCATCGTGGCGTATAGCAGCGGCCGTGCGGAGCTTTACTATTCCGCGGCCTTGACCTTCGCGCTCAAGGTGCTGCTGTTGCCCTACATCCTGCATCGCTTGCTGCGGCGGCTGAATGTGCGCTGGGAAGCCGAACCGCTGCTCAACGTGCCGACCACGCTGCTGGTCGGCCTGCTGCTGGTGATCTTCGCCTTCGCCCTAGCGCAGCCGATCTCGCAGCTGGCCACCACCCTGACGCGCAGCACCCTGGGCATCGCCATCGCGGTCGTGATGCTGTCGCTGTTGATGATGATCACGCGGCGCAAGGCGGTGTCGCAGGTGGTCGGTTTCCTGGCGCTGGAGAACGGCCTGTTTTTCGCCGCCACCAGCGCCACCTACGGCATGCCGATGGTGGTGGAGCTGGGCATTGCGCTCGACGTGTTGGTCGGCGTGCTGATCCTCGGCGTGTTCTTCTTCCAGATCCGCGAACAGTTCGACAGCCTCGACCTGCGCCATCTCGAAGCGCTCAAGGAGGAATGATTGGAACTCTCGATCCTGCTCGTTCTGCCTCTGTTCGGCGCCCTGCTGCTGGCGGTATTCGGGGCCTGGCGCCGCGCCGGCGAGATCAACGTCGCGGTGAGCCTCGCTACGTTCGTGGCCAGCGCGCTGCTCACGCTGCGCGTGATCCGCTCGGGCCCGTTCACCGCGCTCGGCGAGCAGTTCTTCGTCGATCCGTTCAACGTCTTTCTGGTCGCGCTGACCGCCTTCGTCAGCTTCACCACCGCGCTGTTCTCGCGCCCCTACATGCGCATCGAGGCCGAGCACGGCCGCGTCAACGCAAGACGCCTGCGCCTGTATCACGCCATGTACCAGTCGTTCGTCTTCACCATGCTGCTGGCGCTGTGCACCAACAATCTCGGCATCCTGTGGGTGGCGATGGAAGGCGCCACGCTCGCCACCGTGCTGCTGGTGTCGCTGTACCGCACGCCCGCAAGCCTGGAAGCGGCGTGGAAATACTTCATCTTGTGCGGCGTGGGGATCGCCCAGGCGTTGTTCGGCACCATCCTCCTCTACCTCGCGGCGGAGAAGGCGCTGGGCGCCGGCGGCGTGCAGGCCCTGCTGTGGACGCATCTCGACCAGGTCAAATCCCAGCTCGAACCCACCGTGCTCGGCCTGGCGTTCGTGTTCCTTCTCGTGGGCTATGGCACCAAGGCCGGGCTGGCGCCGGTGCACAACTGGCTGCCGGACGCGCACGCCGAAGGCCCCACGCCGATCTCCGCGGTGCTGTCCGGACTGTTGCTCAACGTGGCGCTCTACGCCATCGTGCGCAGCAAGGTCCTGGTGGAAGGCGCGCTGCACAACTCGCTCGCCGGACATTTGCTGATGGGCTTCGGACTGGTGTCGGTGGTGGTGGGCGCCTTCTCGCTGTGGCGGCAGAAGGACATCAAGCGCCTGTTCGCCTACTCCTCGATCGAGCACATGGGCCTCGCCGCCTTCGCCTTCGGCCTCGGCGGACCGGTGGCGAACTTCGCCGCGCTGCTGCACATGACCGTGCACTCGCTGACCAAATCCTCGATTTTCTTCGCCGCCGGCCACGCCGCGCAGAAAGCCGGCAGCCAGTGGATCGACCAGATCAGCGGCCTGCTGTTGCGCTCGCCGCGCCTGGGCTGGGGCCTGATGCTCGGTTCGCTGGCGATCCTCGGCATGCCGCCGTTCGGCGTGTTCGCCAGCGAATTCCTGATCCTGACCACGGCGATGAAACAAAGTCCCTGGGCGACGCCGATCCTGCTCTCGGCGCTGGGCATGGCCTTCGCCGCGATCTTCCTGCGCGTGCAGGGCATGGTGTTCGGCGACAGCCGACTGCCGCGCCTGCCGCATCCGCCCGCGCTGCTGCCGGTGTTCGTGCACCTGGCGCTGGTCCTGCTGCTGGGCCTGTACATCCCGCCGCCGCTCGCCGAGTGGTATCGGCTCGCGGCCCGGTTCATCGGGTGAAACGCGATGGTTTCTTCCGCCGCCCGCTTCAGTCCCCTGCCCGGCGCCGTGCCGGCAGGGCTGACCGACCTCGAAGCGGGCGAACTGCGCGCCTTCTGCGAACGGTGGCGGGCCGAGGGCGCGTCGCTGATGGCGTTATGGGCGAGTGACGAACGCGACCGTGGCGGCGGTTTCCGCCTCCATCTCGCCTTCCTCGACGATCGGGGCTTGCGGGTGGCGCGTGTGGCGCTGGCCGAAAGCGCGCCGGAGTACCCCGATCTGTCCGATCTGTTTCCCGCCGCCGCGCGCATGCAACGGGCGGCTTTCGATCTCACCGGGGTGCGCGCGCTCGGCGGAGATCCGCGGCCCTGGCTGCGCCACGCGGCCTGGCCGGCGGACTGGTTTCCGCTGCGCCGCGATGCGCCGGCGCCCGCGCCGCGTGAACCCCAGCCCGAGGTTTACGATTTCGTCGCGGTGGCCGGCGACGGCGTGCACGAAATTCCGGTCGGTCCGGTGCACGCGGGCATCATCGAGCCGGGGCATTTTCGCTTCTCGGTGGTGGGCGAGAAAGTGCTGCGGCTGGAAGAGCGGCTCGGCTACACGCACAAGGGCATCGAAAAGCGTTTCGAGTCGCTGTCGCTGACCGAGGGCGCGCGCCTGGCGGCGCGCGTCTCGGGCGACTCGGCCGCGGCCTACGCTTGGGCCTACTGCATGGCGCTGGAGAGTCTGTGCGGAGTCGCTCCGCCACCGCGCGCGCTCTGGTTGCGCGCGCTGCTTGTGGAGCGCGAGCGCATCGCCAACCACCTCGGCGACCTCGGCGCGCTGGGCAACGACGCCGGTTTCGCCTTCGGCCTGGCCCAGTTCTCGCGCCTCAAGGAACAGGTGCTGCGCGACAACCAGGGGGCCTTCGGCGCGCGTTATCCCTTCGACTACATCGTTCCCGGCGGCGTGGCGCGCGATCTCGACGAGGCGCAGTGGCAGACGCTGTGGACGCAGCTGCTGCCCTTGCAGGACGAGGCTCGCCGCCTGCGCGCCATCTACGACGACCACGGCGGCTTGCAGGACCGCTTCGCCGGCTGTGGCCGCATCAGCCCGGAGCTGGCCGTGCGCCTGGGCCTGGTGGGGCTGGCCGCGCGCGCCAGCGGCCAGACGCGCGATTTGCGCTGCGATTTTCCCTGTGCGCCTTACGACCGGCTGGCGGTGAACCGGGTCACGCACCCCGGCGGCGACGTGGCGGCGCGCGTGGCGGTGCGTTTCGACGAGCTCTTCGAATCGCTGCGGCTGTGCCGCGCCATCCTCGAGCACCTGCCCGACGGCGCGGTGCGCGCGGAGCTGCCGCCGGCGGCGACCGACCGGCCGGGCTGCGGCGCGGTGGAAGGCTGGCGCGGCCCGGTGCTGGTGGCGCTGGAAGCCGGCCCCGACGGACGCATCCGGCGCTGCCATCCGCACGATCCCTCCTGGCAGAACTGGCCGGCGCTGGAATACGCGGTGATCGGCAACATCGTCCCCGACTTCCCGCTGATCAACAAATCCTTCAACCTGTCCTACAGCGGACACGATCGGTGAGCGCGCCATGCTGAAGACTCTGATGCAGATCGGGCGCGTCGGCGTGGTGAGCGAAGCGCCGCCGGCGCCGGACCCGGCGCTGCGGCTGGGCCAGGCGCTGCGCAAAGAGATCGCGCGCGTCTTCGGCCGCGCGCTCGCCATCCGCCAGGTGGACGCCGGCTCCTGCAACGGCTGCGAGCTGGAGATCCACGCGCTCAACAATCCCTATTACAATCTCGAAGGGCTGGGCATCAAGTTCGTCGCCAGCCCGAGACACGCCGACCTGCTGCTGGTCACCGGTCCGGTCAGCCGCCACATGGAAATCGCTCTCAAGCGCACTTACGAGGCAATGCCGGAGCCGAAATGGGTGATCGCGGCCGGCGACTGCGGCTGTAACGGCGGCATCTTCGGCGAGAGTTATGCGAGCCGCGGACCGGTGGCCCGCGTCATTCCGGTCGATGTCCAGGTGCCCGGCTGTCCGCCCGAACCGCTGGCTTTGCTGCGCGGCATCCTCACGCTGGTGAGCGCGGCGGCGGACACCGGCGGCTGAGCGCGGGATCCCGGACGCACCGTTACACGCTGCCATGTGGTCGCAAACGACGCTGACCGTCGCCACCCAGGGGCGCGGCTTTCGGGAAATCACCGCCGAGGTCGCGCAGCGGGTGCGCGCCGCGGGCTTGCGCCTCGGTCTGTGCCATTTGTTCCTGCGCCACACCAGCGCCAGCCTGTGCATCACGGAAAATGCCGACCCGCAGGTGCGCGCCGACCTGGAGCGCTTCGCCTGCCGCGTGGCGCCCGATGGCGATCCGCTGTTCGTCCACCGCAGCGAAGGTCCCGACGACATGCCCGCGCACGTGCGCAACCTGCTGGCCGGTTATCAGCTCAGCGTGCCGGTGGGCGAGGGGCGACTGCTGCTCGGGACCTGGCAGGGGATTTACGTCTGGGAGCATCGCCACGGCGAGCACCGCCGCGAAGTCGTGCTCACGCTCTACGGCGAACGCTGAGCGATCCTCAAAATAGCTTCGGCAGCAGCCATCCGGTGCGCGCCCGGTACGCCGCCCATTCGGGATGGCGCGACAGGCTGGCTTCCTTTAGGGTCATGTTGACCGCGAACAGGCCCAGCCACACCCAGGCGAGCACCACGAAAGGCAGCCAGTGCCAGACCATCAGCGCGAAGCTGCCGTAGATCATCATCTCGCCGAGATAGTTGGGGTGGCGGACGTAGCGGAACATACCGTCGGTGATGAGCCCGCGCTTGAGCCGCAGGGTGAAATATTTCTGCGCGTCGGCGGCGATCATGATCGCGCAGCCCAGGATGCACAGCGAAATGCACAAGGCGAACCAGGCGGGGTCCGGCAGCGGGTAGTGCGGCTGCGAGACGCCGGAAATCAAAAGCCAGCCGAACACCCAGTACCAGCCGAGCACGCCGAGGAAAGCGTTGATGCCGCCGCCGATGGTGATGCGCCGTTGCCAGTTGGGATCGGGGAAGGCGAGATCCTTCACGATCCACACCAGGCCGTAAGACCCGTGCAGCGCGAGATAGATCCAGGCCGCCACCGTGGTGTTGTGATACCACGCCATGAGCAGGCCGAGGAAGAAGAACGTGCCGGCTTTCTGGACATCGATCACCCAGGCAAACTTCCACGGCCGCGGTCCGCCGCCGAAATCGCACACCAGCCAGTCGGTGAAGCGCCGCATGGCCTGCGCCCAGCCGGGCGCGGGGCGCGCGGTCGTGGTGTTGATCGTGGCCATGAGGGGATCCTCGTGATCGAAAAGCGCGTTTTTTCTCGCCACACGCTACCCTAAATGCGGGCGCGCCGGAAGACTCGGCCGTTCGCCAGCCAACCGACACTCGCCAAGGGGAGAGCGATGTTCAAGGAATACGCCCATTACGACGCCACCGGTCTGGCCGAGCTGGTGGCCCGGCGCGAGGTGACGCCCGCCGAACTGCTGGAAGCGGCGATCGCCCGCGCCGAGCAGGTGAATCCCAAAATCAACGCCATCGTCCGGCCGCTGTACGAACGGGCGCGCGCGCGCATCGGCCAGCCGCTGGTGGGGCCGTTCGCCGGCGTGCCGTTCCTCATCAAGGACCTGCTCGCCGATCTCGCCGGCGAGCCGACCAGCGCGGCGAGCCGCTTTTTCGAGAACTACCGTCCGGCTCGGGACTACGAGCTGGTGCGCCGCTACCAGGCGGCGGGCCTGGTGATCTTCGGCAAGACCAACACCCCCGAGCTGGGCGTGACGCCTTACACCGAACCGCGCCTGTTCGGTCCCGCGCGCAATCCCTGGAATCTGGAGCGCACTCCCGGCGGTTCTTCGGGCGGCTCGGCCGCCGCGGTGGCCGCGGGCATCGTGCCCATGGCGCACGGCAACGACGGCGGCGGATCGATCCGCATTCCCGCTTCTTGCTGCGGTCTGGTGGGCTTGAAGCCCACGCGCGGCCGCATCCCGACCGGCCCGCTGCGCGGCGACCTCTGGCACGGCTGGGTGTGCGACCACGTGCTCACGCGCAGCGTGCGCGACTGCGCGGCGGCCCTGGATGCCACCGCCGGCCCCGACGCTGGCGCGCCGCATTTCGCGCCGCCGCCGCCGCAGCCGTTCCTGGAAACGATGCGACGGCCGCCGCGCAAGCTGCGCATCGCCTATACGGCGCGGCCGCTGGTCGGCACGCAGATGCACGCGGAATGCGTCGCCGGGCTGGAAGCCAGCGTCGCGCTGCTGCGCGATCTGGGCCACGAAGTGACGGAGGCCGCGCCGCCGGTCCCGCGCGAGGCGTTCATCGTCGCCTTCGGGCGGCTGGTGGCCGGCGAAACCGCGGCGGATTTGGCGGCCGGCGCGGCGCTGGTGGGACACCGCGTGCGCGCCGCCGACATCGAGCCGGCCACGCGCGCGCTGGTCCGCATCGGTCGCGCGGTCAACGCCGAGGAAGTCGGCCTGGCGCTGCGCACGCTGGCGCAGATCACGCGCGACATCGGCCGCTGGTTCGAAAGCTACGATGCGTTGCTGACGCCGACCCTGGGCCGTCCGCCGTTCCCGATCGGCGAGCTGCAACCGCGCGGACTCGACGCGCTCAAGATCTGGCTGACCAACCATCTGCCGATCGGCGGCCTGGCCAAGAGCGCGCGCGAAATGCTGGCCTTCGCCGCCCGGACCTTCGACTGGATCCCCAATACCGCGGTGTTCAACGTCACCGGCCAGCCGTCGATCTCGCTGCCGCTGCACTGGAGCGCGGACGGCCTGCCGGTGGGCATGATGTTGACCGCGCGCTTCGCCGAGGACGCGCTGCTCTTGCAGCTCGCCGCCCAGCTCGAACAGGCGCGGCCCTGGCAAAATCGACGCCCGCCGCTTTGATTTGAAACACTTCCTTCAGGCGCGGGGATCGAAGGAAGGGAAGCGCGCGCGCAGTTCCTCGTAAGCGCGCCGCTGCGCTTCGTCGCGCGCGGGCGGGGCGACGACGCTGACCGTCACGATCTCGTCGCCCGGCACGGGCCCCGGCAGGCCGCGCCCTTTGAGCCGCAGCTTGCGGCCGGTGTGCGTGCCGGCCGGCAGCGTCAGTTCCACGGGACCGCCCAGCGTGGGCACCGGCACTTTGGCGCCGAGCGCGGCTTCCCACGGCGCGACCGGCAGCTCGTAATGGATGTCGCGGCCTTCCGCACGGAACCGCGGGTGCGGCGTGAATTCCACTTCCAGCAGCAGATCGCCGCCGCCGCGACCCTGGCCGGCGAGGCGGATGGTCTGGCCGGCCACGATGCCTTTGGGGATGCGCACCTCCAGCGTGCGGCCGTCCACGCCGATCTGGCGCCGCGTGCCGTGGAAGGAATCCTCCAGCGCGATGGCGATGCGCGCGCGCTGGGCGGGCGCCTGGCCGCGGAAAGGTCCGCCGTAGGGTTCTTCCTCCACGGTGTCGAAACCGCCGAAGCCGCCCAAACCGCCACCGAACAGGCTTGCGAAGAACTCCGAGAAGCCGCCGGCCTGCGCGCCGGCACCGCGCCGGACGCCGGAAGTGCCGAAGTCGAAATGCCAGCCCGGCGGCGGCGTGAAGCGCTCGCCCGCCCGCCAGTTGGCGCCCAGCTGGTCGTAGGCCTGACGTTTCTTGGGATCGGACAGGACCTCGTGGGCTTCGTTGATTTCCTTGAATCGCTCCTCGGCGTTCTTCGCCTTGTTCTTGTCCGGATGGAATTCGCGCGCCAGCTTGCGATAGGCGCGCTTGATCTCTTCCGCGCTGGCGGTGCGCGGTACGCCGAGGATCTTGTAATAGTCCTTGTATTCCATAGGCCGAAGCTCGCGGCGAAAACAACAAGGCGAAAACAAACGGGGCGCGCGAGCGCCCCGTCAGCTTACCGCGGTGCGATGCACCGGGGCACCGATCACGCGCACGATACCGTGTGGCGCGAGGCGCGCTGCGGTGCTGGGTGCTTCACTGGGTGACCGTGATCTTGCGCGGCTGGGCCGCCGGGCGCTTGGGGATCACGATCTCCAGCACGCCGTTGGCGCCCTTGGCGGAGACCGCCTCGGCGTCCACCGTGTCCGGCAGGCTGAAGCGCCGGAAGAAACGGCCCGACGCGCGCTCGGTGCGCATCGCCTCCACGCCGTTCTGGTTCACCGTCTTCTCGCGCGTGCCGGACAACGTGAGCACGCCGTTCTCCAGCGTGACTTCGATGGCCTTGGGATCCACGCCCGGCACGTCGGCATAGAGCACGAACTTGTCGGCGTATTCCTCGATGTCCACTGCCGGCGCCCACTCGGCGGTGGCGCCGCTGGATTCGTCCGCGCCCACGGCGCGCTCGAAGAAGCGGTTGACTTCGTTGATCAGATCCCGGTGCAGCGCCCAGGGTTCGTAACGCATTAAGGTCGCCATGCTTGCCTCCTTCAATCGTCTTGGCCGGTGGCCTTCGCTGTCCCGATCTGGGGGCGCATGGCGATCGTTCAAGAGGTTCGATGCGCGGTGCCCGCGTGCCGCGGCCACTTCCTCGTGCCAGACTATTCTTTCGTGCCGCGCAGCCGACGGCGCCGTTGCGCCGCAGGCGCGGCGCCGACGCCGAAAACCCCTTGAGGAGGAAAATCGCCGATGGTTCATTTCCTGCCTGCGCCCTTGCTGGGCGGCGCGATGGCCGCACTGCTGGTGCTCAATACCCTGATCTGGATGTTTCCGGTGTATGGCGCCACGCTGCTCAAGCTGTTGGCACCGACACGGCGCGCGCGCGAGCGCGCGGCGCAGTGGGTCGCGGCGGCGGCCCAGACCTGGGCCACGATCAACGTCTGGCTGGGCGATCGCTTGCTGCCCACGCGCTGGGAGCTGCGCGGCGCATCGGCGCTGGACCGCAACGGCCAATACCTGGTGTGCGCCAATCACCAGAGCTGGAACGACATCTACGCCTTGCTCAAGTTGTTCGACCGGCGCGCGCCGTTCTTCAAGTTCTTCCTCAAGCGCGAGCTGTTCTGGGTGCCGGTGCTGGGTCTGGCGTGGTGGGGCCTGGATTATCCCTTCATGCAGCGCTACTCGGCCGCCAAGCTCGCGCGCCATCCCGAACTGCGCGGGCGCGACCTCGAGACCACGCGCCGCGCCTGCGAGCGCTACCGCAACATGCCGGTCACCATCCTCAACTTCCTCGAAGGCACGCGTTTCACCCGCGCCAAACATGACCGCCAGGATTCGCCCTACCGTTACCTGCTCAGGCCCAAGGCCGGAGGTCTGGCGCTGGCGCTGGCCGCGCTGGGCGAGAAGATCAACCACCTGCTGGACGTGACCATCGTCTATCCCGAAGGGGCCAAAGGCTTCTGGGACTTCCTGGCCGGGCGCGTGCGGCGCGTGATCGTGGAAGTGCGCAGCCTCACCATCCCGCACGAGTTCTATGCCGGCAGTTACGAAAACGATCCCGTTTTCCGTCAGCGCTTCCAGGACTGGGTGGCGCAACTCTGGGCGGACAAGGACCGCCGCATCGGCGAGCTGCTGGCCGAGGCGGGCGCGGCTTGAAATCTCAGGGCAGCGCCGTCGCCCGAAGATCGGCGAGCAAGCCCGACAGCGTCGCGCGCGCCGCGGGCAGGTGTTCGCGCCAGTCGCGCGCGGCTTGCAGCAGCGCATCCGGCCGGCTCAGGCGCGCGGCCACGCGCGCGAAGGCGCGCTCCAGGCCGGCTTCCTCGCGATAGGACCACAACCAGCGCTCGAACGCCGCCGCATCCGGCGGCGCCAGGCGCAAGGCGAGGAACGCCTCGCTCGCGGCGGCCACCTCGCGGGCCGCGCGCCGTGCGAAGTCGGCCAGCGGTTCGGCGCTGTAGCACGGCCAGTCGCAGGCCAGGGCGTGATCGTAGATCAGGTCGAGCACGATGCCGGCGTAGCGGCGTGCACCCGGCGCGAAGCGGACGCGCGCCGCACGCACGCAGGGATGGGCGTCGGTGAGGGCGTCGATGCGCCGGTGCAGCCGGATCGAGCGTTCCAGGGCCGGCGCGAAGCGTCCCTCCAGCCGGCCGCGCACGCCATCGCCGAGCACGGCGCCGGCCAGCGGCAGCCGCGCTCGATCGGCGAGCCACAAATGGGCAAGGTAATTCATCCGCTCCGGCGCCAGCCGCGCCCGGCCAGGGCGATCGCCGGCAAGGCGAGGAGCTGTGCGCCGAGCGCCACGATCACCAGGGCCAGGATCGAGCGATCGTAGAGCGCGCCGAGCGCGGCGCTGCCGGCGAACCAGGCGATTCCGAACACCGCGGTGAACAAGCCGTAGGCGCGCGCCCATCGATGCGTGGGCACCAGATGCGCCACCGCCGCGGACATCGTCGCTTCGTGCACGCCCAATCCCAGGCCCCACAGCAGCGTGCCGAGCACGGCGAGCCACGGGCCGCCGAGAAACGAAAGCGGCGCGAACGGCGCGGTGAGGAGGATCGCGGGCAACAGCACGATCAACCCGCGGCGGTCGAAGAGCTTGCCGATGCCGGCCGAACCGAGACCGGCCGCGCCCATCGCCGCCGCGTAAAACACTGGCACCCAGGCGGCGGGGACGATGGCGGCGCGCGCGAAGTGGTAGGACACCAGAGCGAAATCGGCGAACCCGAACGCGACCAGCGCCGCGCCCAGGCAATACCACCAGAACGCGCGGCCCAAACCGTCGTGGCCTGCCGTGGCGCTGCTCGGCGCCGGCGGTAGCGCGCCGGCTTGGGGGTAACGCCGGTGCAGGCCGTAGACCAGGAGCAGGGTCGTCGCCGCGGGCACGGCGAGCCAGGCGAACGCCAGCCGGTAATCGTGGTGCAGAGCCAGGACGGCCGCCGCGATGAGTGGACCCGCCATGGCGCCGGTCTGGTCGAGCAACTCGTGCAGGCCGAAGGCCCAGCCCTGGCCGATGTGTTCGCCGGCGCGCGAGAGCATCACGTCGCGCGGCGGATTGCGGATCGCCTTGCCCACGCGTTCGGTGACGATCAGCGCCGCGGCGGCGGGCCAGGACGCGGTCAGCGCCAGCAGCGGCACCGCACCCATCTGCACGGTGTAGCCGAACAGAGTGATCGGCCAGTACCAGCGGCTCTTGTCCGCCCAGGTGCCGGAAGCCAGGCGCAGGGTGTAGCCGAGCAGCTCGGCGACGCCCGCGACCAGGCCCACGGCCAGGCCGCTGGCGCCGAGCGTGGCGAGGTAGGGGCCGGCGATCGCGCGCATGCCCTCGTAAGTCATGTCGGCGAACAGGCTGACGATGCCGAAGGCGATCACGAAAGCCAGCCCGCTGCGGGCATCGAAAGCGGCGGCGGATGCGTTGCGGTCGCTGCGGTTCACCTTGGGGCTCGCTAATCGATTCGGGCTTGCGCGGTCTGAGGACCGGCGGGCGCACAATGAAAACCCGGCCGCGCGCAGGCAGTGTTATAGCATGGCCCTGTCACACCGCGGCTCGCCCATTCGTCTATGGGGCATGCCCGACGCAGGAGGATCGAGATGTTCGCCCGTTTGCTGAAAGGATGGCTGCGCAAGAAGCTCGCAGCCTTCGAGCGCGAGTACGCCTACGATGCGAGCTATCTGCACGAAGTACTGGATACCGATCCGGAGGCGCTGCTGCGCTTCTCCAAAGTGATGGGCCTGTCGCGCTACCGCAAGCGCGTGTCCCGCGATGCCTGGTACGCGGCCAAGCTCGCCGGCACGCTGGGCGAGGACTGCGGCCCGTGCACGCAGCTCGTCGTGACGATGGCGGAACGCGAGGGCGTGGCGCCGGCGGTGATCCGCGCGGTGCTCGCCGGCGAGGAGGCGGGGATGAACGAGGATGCGCGGCTCGGCTGGCGTTTCGCGCGTGCCGCGCTCGCCCACGACCCGGCCGCCGACGACTTGCGCGAGCAAGTGGTGTCGCGCTGGGGCCGGCAGGGCTTGCTGTCGCTCGCCCTCGCCCTGACCGCCTCGCGCCTGTATCCCACCCTGAAATACGCGCTCGGCCACGGCAAGGCTTGCGTGCGCGTCGCGGTGGCCGGCCAGCCGGTCGCGGTCGCGCAGCCCGTCGCGGCTTGAAGGAAACAGCCGTGCAGGCCGACGAAGCCGCGGCGAGCTTCGAGCCGCACCGCGGGGCGCTGCGCGGCCTGGCTTACCGCATGCTCGGTTCGCTCGCCGAAGCCGAGGACGCGGTGCAGGACGCCTGGCTGCGCTGGCAGGCGGCCGACCGTTCGGCGGTGCGCCAGCCGCGCGCCTTCCTGATCCGCACCGTCGCGCGCTTGTGCCTGGACCGGCTCAAGGCGGCGCAGGCGCAACGCGAGACCTACGTCGGACCCTGGCTGCCGGAGCCGGTGCTGGACGACGAAGTGCTGACGCCGGAGGCGGCGAGCGAGCTGGCCGACGACGTGTCCTATGCGCTGATGCTGGCGCTGGAGCGCTTGTCGCCGCTGGAGCGCGCGGCTTTCCTGCTGCACGACGTGTTCGATGTGGAGTTCGGCGAAATCGCCGAGACGCTGGGACGCACGCCCGCCGCCTGTCGCCAGCTCGCCGCCCGCGCCCGCGAGCACCTGCGTGCCGCGCGGCCGCGTTTTCGCCCGTCCGCGCAGGAGCGCAGCCGCGTTCTTCAGGCCTTCGTCGGCGCCGTCGCCAGCGGCGATCTCGCGTCGCTCGCCGAAGTACTCGCCGCGGACGCCGTGCTCTACGCCGACGGCGGCGGCAAAGCCGCCGCGGCGCGGCGGCCGATCGCCGGCGGCGCGCGCATCGCGGAATTCCTGCTCGCCGTGCAGCGTCGCGCGCCGCGTGACCTGCGTTTCCGGCCCGCGGCCATCAACGGCCTGCCGGGCCTGGTGCTCAGCGTGCCAGGCCGCGTGATCCAGACCATGGCCTTCGAGGTGCGCGAAGGCCGCATCGCGGCGATCTACGTCGTGCGCAATCCCGACAAGCTCAAGCACTTGGATTCCTAAACGCAATCCCAGACGAAGCGGCCGATGCCCTCCGCCGCGAGTTCGATGCGGTCGCCGGCAACGAGCGGGCCCACGCCCTTGGGCGTGCCGGTGTAGAGGAGATCGCCGGACCGCAGTCGCCAGGTCTGCGACAGGACGTGGATCTGCCGCGCGACCGGGTACCGCATCTCGCGCGTGCGGCCGTGCTGGCGCAGCGCGCCGTTGACGTGGCAGGTGAATTCCAGCGCCTGCAAATCCTGGCCGCGATACGGCACGAATTCGCCCAGCGGCGCGGCGCCGTCGAAGGCTTTGGCCAGTTCCCAGGGTGCGCCCCGGTTCTTGAGCGCGGTCTGCACCTCGCGCAGGGTGAGGTCGATCCCGAGCGTCAAGGCGCTCACGCACGCCATGGCGCGCTCGACGGGGATCGCCTGGCCCGGCGCGAGCGCGTCAAGCCAATCCCCGCCGAGCCGCACCACCAGCTCCGCCTCGTGATGCACCGCGCCGCGCCCGCGCGGCAGCGGGATCGGTTCGCCCACCGGCACGATGCAGCTTGCCGGTTTCATGAACACCACCAGGTCTGCGTCGTGTCCGAGGTGCGCGAGCTCGGCGACGTGCTCCGCGTAGTTTTTGCCGATGCAAAAAATGCGCGGGTCGGCCATGTGAGCGCTTAAATCCGCTCCTGGATGCCGAAATCGGCGAAGCCTTTCTTACGGAAGTTCTCGCGGAACATGTCGCGCAGCTTGAGCGCGGCGGCATCGTAGGCGGCCTTGTCCGCCCAGCCGTTGCGCGGGTTGAGCATGTCGCTCGGCACGCCGGGGCAGGACTTGGGCATCTTGAGCTTGAAGACGGGATGCATTTCGTACTCGACCTTGCCGGGGTCGAGGTCGCCGTTGAAGGCGGCGTTGAGCAGGGTGCGGGTCATGCGGATGGAGATGCGTTGGCCGACGCCGTAGGGTCCGCCCTGCCAGCCGGTGTTGAGCAGGATGCAGCGCGCCTGGTGCTTCTTCATCTTCTCGGCGAGCAGCCTGGCATAGACGTTGGGCTTGTGCGCCATGAACGGGCCGCCGAAGCAGGCGGAAAAGGTCGGCGTGGGTTCGGTGACGCCGACTTCGGTGCCGGCCACGCGCGCCGTGAAACCGGACACGAAGTGGTACATCACGTCCTCGGGCTCCAGCGCCGCGATCGGCGGCAGCACGCCAAAAGCATCGGCGGTGAGCAGCACGATGGTCTGCGGGTGCGGGCCGCGGCCGTTGGGCATGACATTGGGATTGGCATCGAGCGGATAAGAGAAGCGCGTGTTCTCGGCGATGGAGGCGTCGGTCAGGTCCAGTTCCTGGGGATCGCAGTCCTGCATGCGCTTGCCCGGCAGCGGCGGCACGTTCTCGATGATGGTGCCGGGTTTGGACAAGGCCGCGGCGATGATCGGTTCGGCGTCCTTGTCGAGATTGATGAGCTTGGCGTAGCAGCCGTCCTCGAGATTGCACAGGCCGTTGTCGGACCAGATGGTCTCGTCGTCGCCGATCAGTCGGCGCGCGGGATCGGCCGACAGCGTGGTCTTGCCCGTGCCGGACAGGCCGAACAGGATCGCGCCATCGCCCTGGGGTCCGACGTTGGCCGAGCAGTGCATGGGCAGACGGCCTTCCAGCGGGAGCAGGAAATTGCCGACGGTGAAGATGGTCTTTTTGACCACACCGCAGTAGTCGGCGCGGCCGGCGACGAGGCAGATCCGGTGGCGCGTGTCGATGACGATGGCGGCCTCGGAGCGACAGCCGTCGCGCGCGGGCTCGCATACGAAGGAGGGCACGTTGAGCATGGTCCAGCGCCGCCCGGCGACGTCCTTCACGCCCACGAGGTTCTTGGGGAACATGTTGTGGGCGAACATCGCGTGGGTGGCGTATTCGCCCACGAAACGGTAGGGCACCGCGAACTCCGGGTCGGAGCCCATGAACACGTCCTGCACGTACAGCGTGGCTTGCCGGGCATTGAGATGCTCGACCACGCGCTTGAGCAGGCCTTGGTACTGATCGGGATCGTAGGGATTGAGATCGGCCTTGAACCAGATCTGATCTTTCACCTCGGGCCAGGCCACGGCATAGGTGTCCTTGGTGCGCCGGCCGGTGCAGTCGGGATCGGTGTAATAGACCAGCGGCCCGTTGACGCCCAGCCTGGTGGGATAGGCCTTCGGCTCGTCGGAAGGCCCGCCGCGGCGCACGCGGCCGCGGTCGTTGTCGATGGCCGCGTAGAACAGTTCCTGCTTGCTCAGGTTGTAGCGGTAATTGACGGTTTTGAGGCCCAGCAGGGTTTCCAGTTCGGCGGCGTAGGTCGGGAACGGAGGTTTTCGAGTGTCCATGACGGGCGTGCTTGGTGGGGGAAAAAGCGGGCGGCCGCGGGCCGAGGCGGGCATTTTACTGGAACTGCACCCCCGTAAAAAAACAGCGGCGGACCGAAGTCCGCCGCCGTATCGTTTCTGAATGCCGCTGTCTCAGGGTTGCAACCGGGCTTTTAACCAGCCTTTTCTGCGGCGCAGGGCGAGCAGGGTCGGCAGGCCGATCAGCAGGACGGGGTCGAAGGCGCCGCCACTGCTCGTGCTGGTGGTTGTGGTGGTGCCGCCCGAGCCTCCACCGCTGCTGCCGCCGTTGTTCACGGTGAAACTCACCGGAATGATCTGGCCGTTGCGCAGGATGAACTGCTGCAGCGGCGGCTTGGTGGGCGCCGGGCCTGAGCACGGCGCCGGGCCGGGAATCGGCGGGAAGGTTGCGGTCGGTCCCGTGGTCTGAATCGCCAGCAGCGCATCGATCAAGCCGGCGCCGCTGTCGCAGTCGAAGCCGCTGCCGATGGGGCCGAGCACGTCGTTGATCTGCTGCGGGCTGTTGAAGAAGGTGTTGGTGTTCAGCGAGCGCGACACCATGTCATGCGCCGTGCCCATCAAGGCTTGGCGGATGTCCCGGAACGGGCGCAAGTGGTTCGGGAAGACGCTCACCGCGTAATCCTGCATCAACAGTCCCACGCCGGCGGCGTGGGGCGCCGCGGCGGAAGTGCCGAAGAAGTTCGGGAAGCCGTCGCCGTCGGTGTCGGCGCCGAACTGGCCCTGGAACGTGTTGGCGATGTCCGCGCCATCGGGGGCGGTGACGTCCGGCTTGGTGCGCAGGATAGGCGAACTGAGCCGGTTGCCTTCAGTGTCGAACAGGATGGGCGTGCCGCCGGCGGAGGAGAAGAACTCCAGTCGCGCGGGATCGATGCCGTAAGCGGGCGTACGGTCGTACTTGGCCGCGCCCACCGCGAGGGCGTGCTCGGCGTTGGCGTGGCCGAAGATCGTGGAGCTGAGCGTGTCGTACTGCGGCGGGATGTACATCGAGCCGGTGAACTCGATGAACTTCACCCGGCTTGGGTTGGGGCCGGCGAAGTTGACGATGGCGATGTAGAAATTGGTGGTCTTGACCGCCTGGCCGCAGGGGTCCAGACCGATCAGGGTCAGATCGTTGACGAAGCCGAAGAGCTCCACCGGCTGGCCGGTGACGAAGTTGTCGTCGAAGCTGCCGGCGACCAGGCAGTAGTTCTCGTCCAGCAGATAAATGTCCATGTCGGTCTGCGGGCCGGAGCATCCGCTGCCGCCGAACAGCGTGCAGGCGCTCTGGGCGAAATCCGGGTCGTCCCATTGGAAAGAGAGGATCACCTCGTCGCCGGGCGGAATTTCCACCGGCAGCAGCGGCGAGGTTCCGCCGCTACTCGAAGTGAAGCCCTGCATGACGCTGCCGCCGAAGAGATTGTTGATCGCCGGAATCTGGTTGGGTTTCAGCGTGGCGGGGTTGAAGGGCGCGTCGTAGGACTGGCGCGCCTCGTTGCCGGCCGAGGAGAAATGGGTGGTGTGGAAATTAGTTTGATTGTACTCAATGATCTGCGCCAGCCAGCCGTCCTGGAACATCGGCTCGTCGAAATACTGCACGTCGTCCACCTGCACCGGGATGCCGACAATGCCGGAGATCAGGATGTAGTAGGCGAAAAGGTATTCGCTCTGGAATGCAGTGAAGAACGAGATCGGTGCACCGGGCGCCACGTCGTGAACGATCTGGGCCATGGCACGCCCCTCGTCCTCGCCACCGGGGCAGAAATCCACAATGTCGAAGGTCTCGCTGGCCGGCGGCAGGTCGCCGTTGGCGATGTCGGTCGCCATGCCGCCCAGGCAGTTGAAGCTGTCCGAAAACACGCTCACGCCGCGGATGTTCAATGTGAAATACGGGCCGAGAAACGCCGGCACGTCGCTGCCGTCGATGCCGAACTGGCTGCGTGCGGCGTCGCTGTTCTGGGCGCGGTCGCCCTGGCTGGTCACCGTTCCGGCGTTGGCCTGACTGAAGCTCGCGCGCGCGGCGCGCAGGCTGGCGAGCTGGGCCGCCTGCGGCAGGGAATCGATAGGCAGCAGGCCGCCGACGACGAGGGAATCGGCGAGGATTTGCTCCGCCTGCTGCTGGGCCTGGTCGAAAGGCGCCGGCAGCGGGGTGTTGTAGATGTCCTTGAGCCCCAGGGCTTCGAGATCCGCGCGCAGTTGCGCGCCGCTGGACACGGCCAGCGCGTCGATCGAAACGTAGTAGTTGCCGCTGCTTCGGTCTTCCACCACATTGACCGAGTCGGTCTTGGGCACGAACAACGGCCCGCCGGCGCCGGTCTGCTTGAAGTTCAGGTATTCCTGGTTGAGCAGCGTGAGGTTGAAGGTCAGCTTGGATTGTGCGCCGTTCTTGCCGCCGTTGGCGTCGAACCACTGTGCCTTGGCTGCCGACACCACGTTGCGCGGCAGGTTCGGATAAGTGACGAACCGTCCGGCGCTGGGGTCATCGGTCTGGGCGAGCGCCGACCCGGCAACGGAAAGGGCGGCCAGGCTCGCCGCAATGAAGCTGCTGGTGAATCTCATAGGCTCCCACTCCTATGTCTGGAATCTGGTCCTGCGGCCGCAAGCGGCTGTCAGGTCGGTGCGATGCGAATCGAGCTGCGAGTGCGGCGGCGGAACTCCCCACGACTCCCCAAAGTGCCACCGCCATCCTAAGTCCTAAGGCGCGCGCGGCGCAACGTGGCGGCTGCGGAAAATCTTGACCACAGCCCGCTTCTCGCCAAATGCGTCACATTGGCCGCATTCGAGGGGCGAGCTTCCATTCAGGAAGGCGTGGCGACGGTTTCCGGCAGCTTGAAGCCGGCCACCGATTCGCGCAGCTTGGCGGACAGTTCGTTCAGCTCGCCGGTGGCCTGGGCGGTGCGGTTGGCCGAGGCGGAGGTCTGCACGGCGATTTCGCGCACGCCTTGCATGATGCCGGCGGCTTTGGTGGCTTCCGCCGACTGGGCGCGCACGGCGAGCGCGATGTCCTGGATCGATTTGGCCACTTCCAGCGAGGAAGATTCGATGCGCGTCAGCGCCTGGCCGGCCTCCTCCGCCGACTGGGCGCCGGTGACCACGTTGGCGGTGGAGCGTTCCATCGAGGTGACGGCTTCCTGGGTGTCAGCCTGAATGGTCTTGACCAGGTTCTCGATCTGGCGCGTGGCGGAGGCGGCGCGCTCGGCCAGACGCTGCACTTCGTCGGCGACCACCGCAAAGCCGCGCCCGGCCTCGCCGGCCATCGCGGCCTGGATCGAGGCGTTGAGCGCCAGCGTGTTGGTCTGCTCGGCGATGTCGTTGATGAACTCGATGATGTTGCCGATCTCCTGGGACGATTCGCCCAGGCGCTTGATGCGTTTGGCGGTGTCCTGGATCTGTTCGCGCAGTGCGGCCATGCTCTGGATGGTGCGGCCGACGGTCGCGGCGCCGTTGTGGGCGGTCTGCACCGAACCCTGCGCTTGCTGCGCGATCTTCTCGGCGCGAGCGGCCACGTCCTGCAACTGCTGGCTGGTGGCCGTGATGGCGTTGGCGGCGACGGCGATCTCGCGCGCCTGGCGGTCGGAGGCCTGACTCATGCGCACGGCGCTGTCCCGGGTGCCGGCGGCCGCCTGGGCGACCTGTTCCGAGGTCTGGTTGATGGTACCGACCAGGCCGCGCAGGGTTTGCACCGTGTAGTTGATCGAGTCCGCGATGGCGCCGGTGAAGTCCTCGGTGACGGTCACGTCTACGGTGAGGTCGCCGTTGGCCAGGTTGGTGATCTCGTCGAGGAGATTGAGGATCGCCTGCTGCTGGCGCGCTTCGTGTTCCGCGGTACGGCGCATGCGGGCTCGCACGTCGGCGATGTTGAGCAGCACGAAGGCGGCGAGCGCCACGATCGCCAGCGCCACCGCCAGGTAGATCACGATTGGCAGAATCACGTACTTGACGCGCGTATCGCGCAGCTTCTGCTGCAGCGCGTCGGCGGTGGCGATCACGTCGGTGGAGCGCGCGCGCAACTGGCCCGCGGCGGTCTGCAGCTTGTCCACCGCGTCGGCGTTTTCCAGCACGGTCGCGGCGGCCTGCGCCAGCGGATCGAACTTCTGTTTCACCTGCTGGACCTGGCCGGCGATGCTGTTGTCGCCGAGCAGGATGTCGTTGTTGTGGGCGAAAGTCTTGGCCTCGGCGTCGAGCTGGGCCGCGCTGGCCTTGGCGTCGCGGCCGCGGCTGAGCACGCGGCGTGCCAGTTCGGCCATGTGTTCGAGTCGCACCAGCTGGCCCGAGACGAGGAACAACTGACCGGCCCCGGCGCCGCGTTGCCCCAGGCGTTCGGCGATCTGTTCGTAGTCGCGGTACAGCCCGGTGTCCTGCGTGGGATCGTCCGAAGTGTGGATGGCGGCGGCGATGGCGCGCGTGGCCTCGGCGGTCACGTCGAAGGCCTTCTCGCCGGCCAGCACCGCGCTGACGGTCTGGCGCATCTGCTTCCATGCGGCGGCGGTGGCCTGCACCTGGGGCTGCACGGCGGACGGCGCCGGCGGGATGCCGGCGTCGGCGTCGCCCTGGGCCAGGGCGCGCACTTCGGCCTCGATGTTGTCCGCGGAAGCGGACAAGGTGGTGAAGTCCGGCGCCACGCCGTGGGTGGCGTCCTCGCCGACCTTGACCACGCTGTTGACGTCCTGCGAAATCGAGCGTGCCAGGTCGATCCAGGTATCCTCCCGGTGGGTCCGGCTCTGGATGAGGTAGAACCCGACGAGTGCGACCAGCAGCGAAACCACGGCCGCGCCCAGCAAGGCATAGTCGCGCCGCCGGATGCGGGCTTGTCCCGCGGCGGAAGTCTCTTCGGCCATTCTCGCTCCCGTTAATGTTTTGAAAAAGTGCGTCCCGGCACTTTTTCATGGTCGCCGGCAAAAAACGTGGTTTTTACCGGCTCCCGCGAACCGAGCACCAACACGCTCGATTCGCGTTGGCACATCCCGATGCCAAGACTTTCACTTCGTTGAATCAACTTATCCCGCCAGCACGTTTCTGACTTTGTCGATCAACTCGGTGTCCTTCACCGGCTTGACGATGTATTCCCGCGCGCCCTGGCGCAGCGCCCACACGCGGTCGGTTTCCTGGCTTTTGCTGCTGACCACGATGATCGGGATGCGGGCCGTGGCCGGGTCGCGCGACAGCGTGCGCGTGGCCTGGAAGCCATTGATGCCCGGCATCACCACGTCCATCACGATGCAGTCGGGCCGTTCGGATTTGGCCAGCGCCAGCGCGTCGCTGCCGGTGGCGGCCTCGATCACCTGATGTCCGGCCCGGACCAGCACTTGCTTGAGATATTCCTTGTCGGTCGGCGAGTCGTCGACCACCAGCACCCGTGCCATGCTTCGCTCTCCCTCGAATCGGTGCGCGTGGTTTCTACTTATCGGCGCAGCGCACCCTAATATAAACCATGCCGCCGCGGCGGGATTCCCCGGATCTGGCGCCGGACCTAGCGAGTGCCGCACCAGACCCGCACGACCCGTCCGCGCAGCCGCCAGCCGGCGAACGGCGTGTTGCGGCCACTGGAGCGCAGCCGTTCCGGCGCCAGAGTGAAGGGAGTCTGGGGATCGATCAGCGCCACGTCGGCGGGCTGCCCCACCGCCAGGCTGCCGCCCGGGATACCCAGCACGGTCGCCGGACCGTGGGCCAGCCGCTGGGCCGCCTGCAAGGGCGTCAACAGGCCTTCCTCGACCAGCCGCAGGGTCAGCGGCAGCAGAGTCTCGAGCGCGGAGATCCCCGGCTCGGTCAGCGGGAACGGATTGGTCTTGGCGTCGGCCTCGTGCGGCTGGTGATCCGAACAGATCGCCTCGATCAGCCCGGTGCGCACCGCCTCGCGCAGCGCCTGGCGATCGGTCTCCGAGCGCAGCGGCGGCAGCACGTGCGCTTGGGCGTCGAAACCGTCGATCGCCTCCTCGGTGAGGAACAGCTGGTGCGCGGCCACGTCACCCGACACCGGCAGGCCGCGAGCGCGGGCCGATTCCAGCAGCGCCACGCCGCGCGCCGAGGACAGACGGCCGAAATGCACCCGCGCGCCGGTGTCCTCCACGAGCGAGATCCACAGGCGCATGGCGACGGTTTCCGCCGCCACCGGAATCGCCGGCAGGCCCAGGCGCGTGGCGACCGGTCCTTCGTGCGCGCAGCCGCCTTGGGCGAGCGAGGTGTCCAGCGGTACCACGTGCACGGTCAGTCCGAGGCTGGAGGCGTATTCCAGGGCGCGGCGGGCGATGCGCGTGCTCGCCACCGGGGCGAGCGCATTGGACACGCCCACGCAACCGGCCTGTTTGAGCGCGCTCATCTCCGACAGCGCCTCGCCCTCCAGCCCGCGGGTGAGCGCGCCGAGCATGTAGACGTAGGCGCCGGCGGCGGCTTTGGCGATGCGGTTGACGCGCACCACCACGGCGGCGTTGTCGATCACCGGGCGCGTGTCCGGCGGCAGGCACAGCGCGGTGATGCCGGCGGCGAGCGCGGCGGGCGTTTCGGTGGCCATCGTCGCCTTGTGGGTGGCGCCGGGCTCGCGCAGCCGCGCGCACAGGTCGATCGCGCCGGGCAGCGCCCACAGTCCGCGCGCCTCGATGGTCTCGTCGTAGGCGGCCAGCGGCGCCTCGCGGCCGCAGTAATCGATGCGCCCCGCGCGCAAACCCAGATAGCCGGTGCCGTCGAAGCCGCTGGCCGGATCGAGCAGGCGGGCGTTCTCGATCAGGACGCTCTCGGTCGCGCGCGTCACCGCCGTCTCCGGCGCGGCGCGGCGGGGGCGCCGGCTGCGCGCCCGGCTCGCCGCGGTCGGGCGACGGGCGTCGCCGCCGGCTGCGAGTCCTCGTCCAGGCGCGAGGGCTCGCCCAGGATCATGGCCATCACCGCCATCCTCACGGCCACACCGTGCTCGACCTGTTCGAGGATGCGCGAGCGCGGATCGCCGTAGGCGATGTCGCCTTCGATCTCCACGCCGCGGTTGATGGGGCCGGGATGCATGATGAGGGCGCCGGGCGCGAGCCGCTCCAGCCGCTCGCGGGTCAGGCCGAAGTCGCGGTGGAACTCGGCGGTCGAAGGCAGGAAGGCGCCGACCATGCGCTCCTTCTGCAAACGCAGCAGGATCACCACCTCGACGCCGTCCAGTCCGGCGTCGAGCTGGTGGAACACGCGTACGCCCAGCGCCTCGATGCCGGCGGGCATCAGCGGACGCGGCGCCACCACGCGGATCTCGCGGGCGCCCAAGGTACGCAGGGCGTGGATGTCCGAGCGCGCCACCCGCGAGTGCAGGATGTCGCCGACGATCGCTGCCTTGAGCTGCGAAAAATCCCGTCGCGGTCCGAGGTGGCGCCGGATGGTGTACATGTCGAGCAGCGCCTGCGTGGGATGGGCGTGGCAGCCGTCGCCGGCATTGAGGATAGCCACGCCCGGCGCGGCGTGCGCGGCGAAGAAATGGGCCGCGCCCGAAGCCTCGTGACGCACCACGAACAGATCCACGCCCATGGCCTCCAGCGTCTTGAGCGTGTCGAGCAGGGTCTCGCCCTTGGACGTGGAGCTGGCGTTGACGTGGAGATTGATCACGTCGGCGGACAGGCGCTTGGCCGCCAGCTCGAAAGTCGTGCGGGTGCGCGTGGACGGCTCGAAGAACAGGTTCACCACCGTTTTGCCGTGCAACAGCGGCAGCTTCTCGCGGCGCGCACCCGGCGCCGCGGCATAGGATTCGGCACGGTCGAGGATCTCGATCAGCAGTTCGCGCGGCAGGCCTTCGACGGTCAGCAGATGGCGCAGACGGCCGTGCGCGTCGAGTTGAGGATCGGGCCGAGCGGCGTTCATGCGGCCCCCGGCGGTGGGGACGCGCGGGCGGAACCGTCGTTCAGCCACTGTTCGAGGATCAGCCGCGCGGCCATGGCGTCGCGGTCCCCGCGCTTGAGGCGCCGTCCGATGCGGCCGGTCGCGCGCGCGGCGCGCAGTTCCTCGGCGGCGGCGCGCGAGGACAGACGCTCGTCGCACAGGTGCACCGGCAGGCGGAAGCGCCGCCCCAAGGCCTGGGCGAAAGCGCGCGCCTGGATCGCGAGCGGCGGCTCGCGGCCTTCCAGATCCAGCGGCAGGCCCACCACGCAGGCGGCCGGACGCCATTCGTCCACCAGCTTTGCGAGGGCCCGCCAGTCGGGCTGGGCGGCGTTGGCGATCGCCGGTAGCGGTCGCGCGCTGCGCGTCAGATCGTCGCCCACGGCCGCGCCGATCCGGCGGGTTCCGTAATCGAACGCGAGATAGACGGAATGATTTCCGGGCGCGGCCGTTGGTCCCGGCGCTCCCATCAGGCGTGGCCGGCCATGCTCGCGAGCTGACGGACGTCGAGGCCGATCAGCTTGGTGGCCGCCAGCCAGCGCTCTTCGGCGGGCATGCCGAACAGGACCGTGCGGTCCACCGGCGTGTTGAGCCAGGCGTTGTTCATGATTTCGCTTTCGAGCTGGCCTTCGCCCCAGCCAGCGTAGCCCAGCGTGACGATGTAGCGGCTCGGTCCCGCGCCGCGGGCGATGGCGTCGAGGATGTCGCGCGAGGTGGTGATGTAGAGACCTTCGTCGATCTGCAGCGTCGATTCCCAGTCGCCGGGGGCGTCGTGCACCACGAAGCCGCGCTCCGGTTGCACCGGGCCGCCCCAGTACACGATCGGGTCGCCGCGCAGCGCGCCGTGTTCCAGGCCCATCTGGTCGAGCAGGTCGGAGAGCTTGAGATTGGTCGGCCGGTTGATGATCAGCCCCAGCGCGCCTTTTTCGGAATATTCGCACAGCAGGGTGACGGAATGGCTGAAATTGCTGTCTTCCAGCCCCGGCATGGCCACGAGGAATTGATTGCTGAGATAGCGTTCATCGGCCATGCCCCTAGTATCCGGCGCACCGCGACCGCGTGCAAGGGTCGCGCGCGGCGCCGCCTCAGGATTTCAGGCGGCGTTCCAGCGCTGCGATGGCCTGGTCGCCGATGTCGGTGCCGCAGGCCGCGTCGATCTCGCGCGCGCAGGTGGGGCTGGTGACGTTGATTTCGGTGAGGCACTCGCCGATCACGTCCAGGCCGACGAACCACAGGCCGCGGCGCTTGAGTTCGGGGCCGACGGCCGCGGCGATCTCCCGGTCGCGCGCGCTCAGCGGCCGCGCCTCGCCGCGCCCGCCGGCGGCGAGGTTGGCGCGCGTCTCGCCGGTCTGGGGAATGCGCGCCAGGCAGTAGGGCACCGGCTCGCCGTCGATCAGCAGGATGCGCTTGTCGCCTTCCACCACGGCCGGCTGATACTGCTGGGCCACGATGGTGCGCCGGCCGCCGGCGGTGAGCTGTTCGATCACCGAACCGAGGTTGAGGCCGGAGGCGTCCACCCGGAACACGCCCGCGCCGCCCATGCCGTCCACCGGTTTGTAGATCACGTCGTGATACTCGCGGTGGAAGGCGCGCAGCCGCGCCGGATCGCGGGCGACCAGCGTCGGCGGGCACCACGGCGCAAACCAGGCGGTGAACAGTTTCTCGTTGCAGTCGCGCAGGCTGGCCGGCTTGTTCAGCACCAGCGCCCCGGCGGCCTCCGCGCGTTCCAGCAGGTAAGTGGCGGCGATGTATTCCAGGTCGAACGGCGGATCCTTGCGCATCAGGATGGCGTCGAAGGTGCCGAGCGCGGTGTCCTGCGGCTCGCTTTCGAACGCATGCCAGCGGTGCGGGTCGTCGTACACGGCGAACCGCCGCGCGCGGCCGTAGGCCACGCCGTCGCGCAGCCACAGATCGCCCAGCTCGAGATAGTGGAGCTCGAAGCCGCGCCGCTGCGCCGCCAGCAGCAGGGCCAGCGTGGTGTCTTTGTGGGGTTTGATGGACCCGATCGGGTCCATGACCACGGCCAGCTTGCGCGCCATCGGACTCAAGCCGCCGCGACGGCGACCGTCACCCCCGGCTCCCGTTCCTGGGCCGCGGCGATTTCGCGCGCCGCGGCGAGCAGCGCCAGCCGGGCGACCACCCCGTAGGCGTAGAAACGGTTGGGGCGCGCGTCGGGGGCTTTGGTGCAGTCCGGGTGACTGCACGCCTCGGCGAAGGCCAGCGGGCGGAATTCCGCGCCCGGCGCATTGAGGTTCTCGATGTTGCTGCGGCCGCTATGCACGCGGTAGAAGCCGCCGACCACGTAGCGGTCGATCATGTACACCACGGGCTCGGCGGTGTAGCCGTCGCTGGCCTCGGCGGGCGGGTCGCCGGGCCAGGGCTGTTCCACCCAGCGCTCGAAGGTGTACACCCCTTCCTGGATGATGGCTCCGGTCACTTCGCGGCCTTCCTTGGTCGCCGCCATTTTTTTGCGCGCGTCGCGGTTCAGATGGCGCACCTCGTCCGGGCTTTTCACCGTCATCACGCCCATGCCGTAGGTGCCGGCGTCGGCCTTGACGATGACGAAGGGCTCCTCGGTGACGCCGTATTCGGCGTACTTGGCGCGGATGTCCTCCAGCAGCAGCGCGACGTTGGCGGCCAGACATTCCTCGCCTTCGCGCTTCATGAAGTTGATCTGGCCGCAGTTGCGCGACAGCGGTTCCACCAGCCACGGATCGATGCCGAGCAAGGCGCCGAACTCGGCGGCGACTTCGTGATAAATCGCGAAATGGCGCGATTTGAGGCGGTTGCTCCAGCCCAGCGCCAATGGCGGGATCACCGGCTGGCGCAGGTTTTCCAGGATCGCCGGGCGGCCGCCGGAAAGATCGTTGTTCAGCAGCACCAGGCAAGGCGAAAAGCCCTCCACCTTGACGCGCTCGCCCTCGCGCACGATCGGTTCGAGTTTCAGCGTGCGGCCGGAGGGCAGCGCGAGCGTTTCCGGTGCCTTGAGTTCGGGTCGCAGCGACCCGATGCGAACCTTGTAGCCGGCGTGTTCGATCAGACTCTGCAGCACCGCCACGTTTTCCAGATAGTGGCGGTTGCGGGTGTGGTTTTCGGGCACCAGCAGCACCCCGCAGGCGCTGGGCATGATCCGGGTCAGCGCCGCCTGGATGGCCTGCACGCACAGCGCTTCGAAGGCCGGATTGAGGTTGTTGAAACCGGCCGGGAACAGGTTGGTATCCACCGGCGCCAGCTTGAAGCCGGCGTTGCGCAAGTCCACCGAGCCGTAGAAGGGCGGGGCGCTGCGCTGCCATTGCGCGCGGAACCAGGCTTCGATGTCCGCCGCGCGATCCAGCAGGCGCTGCTCGAAGGACAGCAGCGGTCCGGTCTGCGCGGTGGTGAGATTGGGGACGGGATCGGGCATGGCGCCTTCCTCATTGTGTCACCGCTAGGGTAACCGATTCATGGGGGCGCGGCAGCGCCGCGCATAGGCAGCCCGGCGCGAGTGTGCTAAAAAGTAAGCACGATAGAAGTCCTCCGCCTGTCGCCCGCCGGGACCCTCGCGCGCGGTGCGCGCGGTGCGGGGAGCCACGAGAGGGGGCCATGTCCGCAGTCGCAGCCGAAGCCAGCGCCGCCGCAGCGGCGAAAATCATGGTCATCGACGACAGCCCGACCATCCGCAAGACTGCGGAGACGCTGCTGGTCAAGGAAGGCTATTCCGTCATCACCGCCGCCGACGGTTTCGAGGCGCTGGCTAAGGTCGCCGATTACGAGCCGGACCTCATCTTCATCGACATCATGATGCCGCGCCTGGACGGCTATCAGGCCTGCGCGCTGATCAAGAACAACGCGCGCTACGCCAAGACGCCGGTGATCATGCTTTCTTCCAAGGATGGATTGTTCGACCGCGCGCGGGGGCGCATCGTGGGCTCCGACGAATACCTGACCAAGCCCTTCACCAAGGACGAGCTGCTCGGCGCGGTCCGCGCCCATCTCGCCCAGCGCAGCGCCTGAACCGCGCGCGATCAAGGATGAACGCCGTCGCCCCGGAACTGGCCGCCTTGAGCGGGCAGCCTTATGAGCTGCTCTACGCGCTGGAGCGGCGTCTGCGCACCGCGCGGCTGGATCTCGCCGCCGGCTCGGCCCAGGCCTGGAGCGGGCTCGCGTTCCGCCTGCGCGACTGGTGGTTGGTGACGCCGCGCGCGGACGTGCGCGAAGTCATCACGCCGCCCGCGACCACCCGCGTGCCGGGGGCCAAGCCGTTTTTGCTCGGCATCGCCAACGTGCGCGGCAACCTGCTGCCGGTGAACGACCTCGCTCAGTGGCTGGGTCTGCCGCGCGAAGCCGAACACCGCGCGCAGCGGGTGCTGGTGTTCAACTCCGAACGCGTGCCGGTCGGTTTCCTGGTGGACGAAGTCCTCGGCAACCGCCAGTTCGCGCCGGCCGACCAGCGCCCCGAATGGGTCGCGGAAGCGGGGCCGCTGAAACCCTATCTGCTCGGCGCCTTCGCGCGCGAAGGCCGGCGCTGGCTGGCGCTGTCGCTGCACAAGCTCGTGCGCAGCCCCGAGTTTCTCGACGCCGGAGCCTGACGTGGTCGGCGAGCGCCCGCAGATGGTCGACGGCCTGCACTGGCTGCGCGGCGAACTCGAGCTGGCCCTGGGCCGCGTGCGCGCGGCGCTCGAGCAATATCTCGAAAATCCGCAGGACGCCCAGCTTCTCGCGGGCGCCACCGAAGAGCTGCGCCAGGTGCGCGGCACCCTGGGCATGATCCAGTGCCACGGCGCGGCCTTGCTGGCGGAGGAGATGCTGCAACTGCTGCGCGAGCTGGCGCCGCGTCCGCCGGCGGACGAGGGTTATACGGCGCTGTCGGGCGCCAGCTTGCAACTGTCGGACTATCTCGATCAGCTGACCCAGGGCGAGGCCGACCGTGCGGTGCTGTTGCAGCCGGTCATCAACGAGCTGCGGCTGGCGCGCGGCAAGCCCTTGCTGACCGAGGCCGAGCTGTTCGCCGCCCAGGTGCGCGCGCTGCGCGCGCCCGCGCCGGCCGAGGCGCTGCCGCCATCGGGCGCGACCGAGGCGGCCCAGAGCATCGCCCGGCGCGAGCTGACCGCGTTCCAGAGCGCCTTCCTGCAGTGGTTCCGTGGCGCCGCGGCCGAAGCGGGCATGACGCGCATGGGCGAGATCGCCGACCGTCTGGCGGTCAACGCCGGCGCGCCGCGCCTGCGCGAGATGTGGGCCGGTTACGCGACGCTCGCCGAGTGCCTGCGCGCCGCGCCGCAGACCGACTCGCTGGATCTCAAGCGTCTGTTCGGACGTGCCGGCAGCCAGCTCAAGCGGCTGGCCGAGGCCGGCGAGGCGTCCGCCGCCGCGGAGGTCGGCGACGTGCCGGAACTGCTGCTGTTCTACATCGTGCGCGCGCCGCGGCACGGCACGCGCGCCCGCGCCATCATCGAAGAACGCAACCTGGCCGCGCTGTTGCCGCCGCCGGACGAACTGGACGCGCTGCGCCACCGCCTGCGCGCGCCCAACACCTCAATCCTCGCGCGCGTGAGCGAGGAGATCCGCCGCGATTTCGCTCGGGTCAAGGATCACATCGACCTGGCCGTGCGCACCGGCGGGCGTGCGGCGATCGACCTCGCCGCGACCCGCGCCAATCTGCAACGTCTGGCCAACACGCTCGGGGCCCTGGGGCTGCCGGCGCCGCAGCAGGCCTTGCTCAACCAGGCCCAGGCTCTGGAGCAGACCCCGGCCGAGGCCGCGGCCTGGATGGAGATCGCCACGCGCATCCTGCGCGTGGAGCACAGTCTGGAAGAAGCGCTGTTCCGCACGCTCGGCCGCAAGCGCGCGGACGATGCGCGCAGCTACGCCGAACTCGCCGCCCAGACGCCGCCGGGCCGCGATCTGCGCGAGAGCGTCAAGGCGGGTCTGCGCGAAGCCCTGGTGGATTTCGCGCGCTTGAAAGCGGCGGTGGACGATTTTCTGAAGCGGGGCGACCCCACCGCGCTGGAGGAAGCCCCGGGTCTGACCGGCCGGGTGGCGGCCGTGCTGCTGGTGCTGGACCGGCCGCGCGCCAGCCAGTTGCTGCGACGCCTGGAGCACTATCTCAAACTCGGCGTGCTGACCCGGCCGCAGACGTCGCGCGTCGAGTTCGAGCGCTTCGCGGACGCGGTGTCCTGCCTGGAGCTCTACCTCGAGGCGCTGCGCGACGAGTTGCCAATGGCCCCGCGCCGGCTCGCGGAGTTCGAGCAGTACCTCGCGCGCCTGGATTTCAGCCCCGCGCCCGCCGCTGGGTCGGCCGCGGCACCCGCCCCGGTTTCCACCCCCGATGTGCCCAAGCCGGTCCCGGCCGCCCCTGCGCCAGGGCCGAGTCCGGCGCCGGTCGTGGCGGCGGCCCAAGGCGTCGATCCCGAAATCCGCGAGATCTTCGCCGAGGAAGCGGGCGAAGTGCTGGCCGAGCTGCAGCGGCTGTGGCCGGCGCTCAAACGCGATCCGGGCGAGCGCACGGCGCTGGCCGAAATCCGCCGCGCGTTCCACACGCTCAAAGGCAGCGGGCGCATGGCCGGCGCCTTGCGCATCGGCGAATTCGGCCAGGCGGTCGAGGCGCTGCTCAACCGTTGCCTGGAGAGCGGCGCGCCGCCGCGCGCGCCGGTGCTGCAGACGGTGGAGCAGGCGGTGAGCCTGCTGCCGGGACTGATCGCCAACTTCCGTGGAGAAGGCGGCGAAGACCCGGCGGTGGCCGCGCTCATCGAACGCGCCCAGGCGCTGGCCGCGCCCGGACGGGCGGGCGAGCCCGACATGCTGGCCGTGTTCCGCGAGGACGCGCGCGAGCGCCTGGGTTTCGTGCGGCGCTGGCTGGAGGCCCAGAACCTGGGCGAAGCCGATTTCGCGGTCGAGCCGGAAGTGGTGCGCGCCTTCCACACCTTGCGCGGCAGCGCCGCGGTCGTGCACGCCGAAGGGCTGAGCCGGCTGGCGGAGGCGATGGAGGACTATCTGAACGGCCTGCGCCTGTCCGGCGCACGGCTCACGCCACCGGCCTTGTCGTTGATCGCCGACGCGCTGGTGGCACTGCACGGCTGGCTCGATTCGCCGGCGGTCACGGAAGCCGGCAAGAACGAGGTCGAATCCTGGCGTTCGCGCATCGCGGGTCTGCGCAGCGCCGCGGTCGCCGCCGCGCCGCGCCCCGTCGTGGACGAGGCCTTTGCCCTGCACGCGCTCGAGCTGTTGCAGGCGCAGGAGGGCCGCGCGCGTGCCTGGTCGCGGAACGAGACGGAAACCGGGGTCGATCCCGCCACCGCGCTGGCCGCCGGCTTCAGCGAGCTGGCGCTCGCCGCTGGCCGCGCCAACTGCGAGCCGCTCGCGGCCTCGGCCGCCCTGCTGGCGGAGCGTCTCGACGCCTGGCGCGATCATGCGGCGCCGGACGCCGCGTTCTTCGCCGCGCTCTTCGAGCGCATCGAAGGGCTTTATCGGCAGCTCGACGCCTATCGCGAGGCCGCGCCGGTGCCCGCCGCCGAGGCGCCGGAATTACCGTCACCCCCGTCGCTGTCGCCGCAAGAAGCCGCGACGCAAACGCCGCCGCCGGAAATCGAAGCGTTTCCCGAGCCTGCCGCGAAGCCCGACGAGGTCGAAACGCAGGCACCGGTATCTGCGGCGGAACCCGAAGTGTTCGCGCCCTTGCCGCCGCCTGCCCTCAGGTCCGCTGCGACGGAGGAAGCTCCCGCTATGCCGCAGCCGGCGCCGGCACGCCGGCTGGACGAAGAGCTGATCGACGTGTTCGCCGCCGAGGCGGCGGAACTGCTCGAGCAGCTCGAGCGCAACTTCGAAGCCTGGCGCGGCGGCGAGGAAGGCGAGGCGCTGCGCGAACTGCAGCGCGCCCTGCACACGCTCAAGGGCGGCGCGCGCATGGCCGGCCTCGAGGCGATGGGCGATCTGACCCACGAGCTGGAAAGCGAAGTCAACCGGGCGGCGGCGACGGGCGAGTTTCCCGATGCCACGGCGTTCGCGCAGATGCGCAGCGCCCTGGAACGTCTGCAGACCATGCACGACCAGATCCGCCGCGGTCAAGCCGAGCTGTTGGCCGCGCCGCTCGCGCCGTTGCCGGAAGCCCAGCCGGCGCCGGCGCCGCCGGCGCCGCTCGCCGGGGGCTGGGCGCCCGAGCTGTTCTGGCGGCCGGAAGAAGAAACGGCGGGTTTCGCCGCCGCGCGGCGGGAGACAGCGCGCGTGCCGGTGGAGGCGCTCGACGCCATGCTCAACCAGGCCGGCGAGATCTCGATCTACCGTTCGCGCCTGGAGGAACGCAACGCCAGCCTGCGCGCCCAGCTCCTGGAAGTGACCCAGACGATCGCCCGCATCCGCGAGCAGCTGCGCCAGCTCGACATCGAGACCGAGGCGCAGATCGCCGCGCGCGGGCTCACGTCGGGCGGCACGCAGGCCGACCGCTACGCTCAGGACTTCGATCCGCTGGAGATGGACCGCTACTCGCGCATGCAGGAGCTGTCGCGCGCGCTGGCCGAATCCGTCGGCGACCTCGCCGCGCTGCAGGCGACGATGAGCGATGCGGTGGCCGAGACCGACACCTTGCTGCTGCAGCAGAGCCGCGTGACCAGCGAAGTGCAACAGGGCCTGATGGGCGCGCTGATGGTGCCGTTCTCGCGCGAGGCGCAGCGCCTGATCCGCGTGGTGCGTCAGACCGCCCAGGAATGCGGCAAGCAGGCGGAAGTGCAGTTCGCCGGCATCGAGGCCGAACTCGACCGCAACGTGCTGGAGCGCGTCCTGGCGCCGCTGGAACACTTGCTGCGCAACGCGGTGGTGCACGGCATCGAGGATCCCGCCGAGCGCGCCATGAGCGGCAAGCCGGTGGTCGGTCAGGTGCACGTGCGACTGGCGCGCGAGAGCGCGCAGGTGCTGGTGGAAGTCGCCGACGACGGCCGCGGGCTGGACTTCGCCGCGATCCGCGCCAAGGCCGTGGAGCGCGGACTCATGCGCCCCGAAGCGCAGCTGTCCGACGACGAGCTCGCGCGCTTCATCTTCGAGCCCGGATTCAGCACCGCGCGCAGCCTCACCCAGCACGCCGGGCGCGGGATCGGGATGGACGTGGTGGCCGCCGAGGTCAAGCAGCTCGGCGGCACGCTGGAACTGCATTCGGAAACCGGCAAAGGCACGCGCTTCCTGCTGCGCCTGCCGCTGACGCTGGCGGTGAGCCAGGCGCTGCTGGTCGGCGTGGGCGCGGAGGTTTACGCGCTGCCGCTGCCTTCGATCGAGGGCATCGGCCGCATCCCGCGCGCCGAACTGCACGATTACTATCGCGAGGACGGCCCGCTGTACGCTTACGGCGGACGCGGTTACCGCGTGCGCCATCTCGGCGCTTACCTCGGACTGCCTTACGCGCACGATCCGCAGGCGCGCACCGTGACCGCCATCCTGGTGCGCCTGGGCGAAGGCCTGGGCGCCGGCGAGCGGCGTGTGGCGCTGGTGGTGGACGAACTGCTGGGCAACCGCGAAATCGTGTCCAAGGCGATCGGACCCCAGATCGCCGCGGTGCCGGGCGTATCCGGCGCGACGATTCTCGCCGACGGTCGCGTGGTCCTGATCCTGGACGTGCCCACCCTGGTCTCCGAGCGGGCGCGGCGCGCGGCGCTGGCCCAAGCCGCCGGACGCGCCACGGCACCGGCACCGGCGCAGGCGCCGGCGCAGACGACGGTGATGGTGGTGGACGATTCCATCACCATGCGGCGCGTGGCGGAACGCCTGCTCGCGCGCCACGGTTACCGCGTGGTGACCGCCAAAGACGGTCTCGACGCGATGGCGCTGTTGCAGACCGAGACGCCGGAGGTGGTGCTGCTGGACATCGAGATGCCGCGCGCCGACGGCTTCGAGGTCGCCGCCTTCATGCGCAACACGCCGCGTCTCAAAGACGTGCCGATCGTCGTCATCACCTCGCGCTCGGGCGAAAAACACCGCAGCCGCGCGCAAAGCCTGGGCGTGGCGCGCTACCTGATCAAGCCCTATCAGGAAGAGCAGTTGCTCGCCGAGATCCGCGCGGTGCAGGCCGTGCATTGACCCCTCACCATGGACGACCGCGCGCCCGACCAGCTCTACGCCGTGCTCATCGCCCTGCAGGGCGACACCCTGCTGCTGCCCAACCTGGCGGTGACCGAAGTGGTGTCGACCGAAGGTCTGCGGCGGCCCTCGGGTTGCGCGCCGTGGCTGGCCGGTCTGCTGGCCTGGCAGGGGCGCGAGTTGCCGGTGGCGCGTTTCGAGCTGCTCAACAACGGGGCCGCCGCGCCCGATCACCGCCGCACGCGCGTGGTCATCGTCAATGCCGTGACGGCGCGCATCGAGGGCGGCCATTACGGGCTCATCGCCGAGGGTCACCCGCACCTCGTCACTTTGAACCGCGCGGCGCTGCGTCCGGCCGAACGGCGGCCGCAGGACTCCGGCGAACTGGTCCTCGCGCGCGTGCGCGTGGCGAGCCAGGAAGCGGCGATTCCCAACCTGGAAAAGCTCGAAGAGGAGCTGGCCAGCGCGCTGGCCGCTCACGGGCCTGGCACCGAAAGCACGGCTTGAAACCACGGATGTGGAATCTGTGGTCGATTCCGTCCTGCGGCACACTAGGCCGATGGACGACCAGAAATCGGCAAGCTGGCTGCCGCCGGGCCAGGCAGCGACGGAGAAATTCCCGGTGGTGGGCGAGGCTGCGCCGGCGCCGGGTCTGGAAGCGCGCGACTGGCGCCTGACGGTGGACGGCCTGGTCGCGCGGCCGCTGACTCTCTCCCTCGACGAAATCTTGCGGCTCGCCCGGCGCGAACGAGTGGCGGATCTCCATTGCGTCACCGGCTGGTCGCGGCGGGCGGTCCGTCTGCGCGGCCTGCCGCTCGCCGAGCTGCTCGAGCGCGCCGAGGTACAGGCCGCTGCGCGCTACGTGCGTTTCGTGGCCCACAGCGCTCGGGCGCACGACACATCGCTGCCGCTTGAGCTCGCGCTGAGCGATACCTGGCTGGTGCACGCGCTGGACGGCGCGCCGCTGGCGCCCGAACACGGCGCGCCCTTGCGTACGGTCACGCCGGGCCGCTATTTCTACAAAAGTCTCAAGTGGCTGGTGCGCATCGAGCTTTTGGCCGAGGATCGGCTCGGTTACTGGGAGCGCGAAAGCGCCTATCACAACGAAGCCGATCCCTGGCGCGAACAGCGTTTCGACGCGGCGCGCACCGCGAGCGCCGAGGAGGTGCGTGCGCTGCGTGCGGCGCGGGATTTTTCGCCGTGGCGCGGACGCGTGGTGCTGCGCGCCCGACTCGGCGGCTGGCAGCCGCACGCGCTCGATCTGCGCGGGGTGCAGCTCAAATACTGCTCGCTGCGCCGCGCGCGCCTGGCCGGGGCGGACTTCTCCGGCGCCAATCTGTCCTTGTCGAACCTCGAAGGCGCCGATCTGCGCGGCTGCGATTTTTCCGGTGCCGATCTGGAGGGCGCGAGCTTCGCGGGCGCCGATCTGCGCGGGGCGCGCATCGTCGATGCCGCGTTGACCGCCACGCGCTTCTTCCGCGATTTCGGCGGCGGCCGCCGGCTCGCCGCGCGGGTGGAAGGCTTGCAGCTCGCGCGCGTCAGCGGCCTGCTCGAAGACCAGGCCGCGTTCCTGCGCAGCCACGGCGTGGCCGAGGCATGAGGCGTTCTGTGTCAGCGTTTTGTGGAATCCACGCGGTCTCATGTCTGTGTCGACTCGCGCCGCCATGAAAAGCCGCGCCTGGCTCACGCGCTATGCCTGGCTGTCGGTGGGCGTGGCGGCTGGCGTGCTCGGGCTCAAGCTTGCGGCCTGGAGACTGACCGGCTCCGTCGGGCTGCTGTCCGACGCGCTGGAGACGCTGACCAACCTCGGCGGCGCGCTGATGGCGCTGCTCATGCTGCGGCTGGCGGCGCAACCGCCCGACGCGGAGCACGCCTACGGTCACGACAAGGCCGAGTATTTCTCCTCCGGCTTCGAGGGCATGCTGATCTTTCTCGCCGCCGGCTTGATCGTGGTCGAGGCGCTCCCGCGCTTGTTCGCGCCGCGCGCGCTGGAACAGACCGGCGCGGGTCTGGCGATCGCCGCGCTCGCCAGCCTCGTCAACTTCGCCTGCGCGCGCGTGCTGGCGAGCGCCGGCAAGCGCCATCACTCGATCACCCTGATCGCGGACTCGCGCCATCTCATGGCCGACGTGTGGACCACGGCGGGCGTGATCGCGGGCGTCGGCCTGGTGGCGCTCACCGGCGCGTGGTGGCTGGACCCGCTGGTGGCGCTGGCGGTGGCGCTCAACGTGCTGTGGGAGGGCTACCGGCTGATCCGCGAATCGGCGCAGGGCTTGATGGACACCGCCCTGCCGGACGAAGAGCAGCAGCGCTTGCGCGAGGTGCTGGAGGAGTTTCGGGCGGAGGGCGCGCGGCAAGGGACGGCCATCGGCTTTCACGCTCTGCGCACGCGCCGCTCGGCGGCGCGGCGCTTCGCCGATTTCCACGTGCTGGTGCCGGGTGACTGGACGGTGCAACGCGGTCACGATCTGGTGGAGCGCCTGGAGCGGCGGCTGGCCGAAGTGCTGCCGCGGTTGACGGCGGTGATCCATCTGGAGCCGGCCGAGGATCCCGCGTCCTACGAGGACCAGGATTTCGAGCGCCACTTCGAACCGCCGCCGTCGCAGCCGGGGCGGAAACCGCACTAGCACGGCGCACCGACGAGGCTTGGCTAGCGCGGTCCTACCGAGGCGTTCAGAATTGGGGCAGCGGCGGAGGGCGCCATGAGGCCATCGAGCGGCTGGGAACGAGCGTACCGACGGCGCTCGCCGTACGCCACGCTCGGCGGCACCGCATCCTCGCACGAGGCTTTGACAAAAGGTCCTCAACAAAGGCCCGAAACCAAAGGCGATCCACGATGGACGAGATGGACACCTTGATCAACGCGTTTTACCGCCGCGCCTTGAGCGGCGAGTGGCGCAGCTATCGCCGGGAAGCGCTGGAATTGCTGCGCCAGGGATTCGACGCCGACGGCGCCGCCTGGTGGACGCGCAGCCGCAAGGCCGAGGCCGAGGCCGGCGAACTGACCCAGGTTCCCTTCAACTTCACCTCGCCGCTCAAGCTGGCGCGGCTGCCGCCGCCCGAGACCGGCGACGAGGCGGTGACCGAGATGGGCGGCGCCGCTGTCGCGCTGGTCTATGCCCCCGCCCGCAGCGGCTTGCTGCACACGCTGGCGCTGGAGTTTCCGCAGCCGCCGACGGCACAGACCCGAGCGCGGTTCGCGCGCGTCGGCGCGCATCTGTGCGAGGCCTCGGCGCTGTGCCTGCACCAGTTCATCCAGCGCGACGACTGGCTGCACGCCATGGGACGGGCCAACCGCGGCGCCGCCGCCCTGGTGGACGCCGAAGGCACGCTGTACGCGACCAGCGACCGCTTCCGCGCCCTGCTGGACGAGCTCGCCGCCGGTACCGAAACCTGGCGGCTGCCGTTCCCCCTGCCGCGCCATGCGCTGGGCGAGCGCGGCGGCGAGTTCAGCGCGGGCGAGCTCCACCTGCGGGTGGAACCCTGCGGTAGTTGGTATCTGGTCTACGCGCGCAAGCCCTTGCCCCTGGATCAGCTCTCGCCGCGCGAGCAGGAGATCGCACGCGCGCTTTCGCACGGCAAGACGCTCAAGTCGATCGCCCGCCAGTACGGGATCGCCGTCTCGACCGTGGCCAACCACACCACGCGCATCTACCGCAAGCTCGCGATCTACCGCCGCGAGGATTTGATCGGACTGCTGCGCGGCGGCACCGGCGGGCACTGAGGGGTTCCTCCATGCCACCGTTTTGCGATTACGAGTACGACGTCTGCTGCATCGACACCGAGCAGGTGCGAACCGGCTTGGCCTGCGCCTACCTGCTGCGCAGCGGCGAACGCTACGCCTTCGTCGACTGCGGCACTTCGCTGTCCGTGCCGGGGCTGCTGGACGTGCTGGCGCACAAGGGCATCGCTCCGGAGCAGGTCGCCTACGTCATGCCCACCCACGTGCACCTCGACCACGCCGGCGGCGCCGGCGCGCTGATGCGCGCGCTGCCCAAGGCGCAACTGATCGCCCATCCGCGCGCCGCGCGACACCTGATCGATCCCAGCAAGCTGATCGAAGGCGCGGCGGCGGTGTACGGCGCGCAGAACCTGGCCCGCATGTACGGCGCAATCCTGCCGGTGCCGGAGTCGCGCGTGCAGGTGGCCGACGACGGCTTCACGCTCGACTTCGCGGGCCGCGAGCTGGTGTTCTACGACGCGCCCGGCCATGCGCGCCACCACTACGCGATCTGGGACGCGGCGAGCCGCGGGATTTTTTCCGGCGACGTGTTCGGCATTTCTTACCGCGAGTTCGACGGTCCCGAGGGTCCCTATCTGTTCCCGACCACCACCCCGGTGCAGTTCGAGCCGGAAGCCTGGCTCGCCACGCTCGACCGTCTGCTCGCGCTCGATCCGGCCTGGGTCTATCTCACCCATTTCGGCCGCCTCGGCGAGGTGCCGCGGCTGGCGCGCGAGCTCAAGCGCGGGCTTGTGGCCTATCAGCGCATCGCGCGGCGTCATGCCGACGCGCCCGACCGCCACGCGCGCATCCGCGCCGAGCTGACCGAGCACGCCCTGCACGAGCTCGCGGCCCTGGACTGCCCGCTGTCCGTAGCCCAGGCACAGCGCCTGCTGGAGTTCGACATGGAGCTCAACACGCAGGGGCTGGAAGTATGGCTCGACCGCGACAGCAAGACGAAAAAGAAAGGAGCGCCAGCATGAACGGTGCGGACGAACGGGTTCATTACCGCGCGTGCAACCTGTGCGAGGCGATGTGCGGGATCGAAGTGCGGGTGCAGGGCGGGGCGATCGCCGCGATCCGTGGTGACGCGGCCGATCCGCTGTCGCGCGGCCATGTCTGTCCCAAGGCGGTGGCGCTCAAGGACATCCATTCCGATCCCGACCGCCTGCGCCGGCCGCTCAGGCGCAAGGGCGGCGACTGGGAGGAAATCGGCTGGGAGGAAGCCTTCGATCTGGTCGCCGAGCGCATCCGGGAGCTCCAGGCCCGGCACGGTCGCGACGCGCTCGCGGTCTATCTCGGCAACCCGACGGTGCACAACTACGGCAACCTCACCCACGGCCCGACCTTCCTGCGCCTGCTCAAGACGCACAACCGCTACTCCGCGACTTCGGTGGACCAGCTCCCGCATCAGCTCGTGGCGCTGTGGATGTACGGTCACCAGTTCCTGCTGCCGATTCCGGATCTCGACCGCACGCAATTCTTCCTGGTGCTCGGCGCCAATCCGATGGCTTCCAACGGCAGCCTGATGACCGTGCCCGACTTTCCCGGCCGGCTCGCGGCGCTCAAGGCGCGCGGCGGCAAGATGATCGTGATCGATCCGCGTCGCAGCGAGACCGCGCGAGTCGCCGACGAACATCACTTCATCCGTCCCGGGACCGACGCGGCGCTGCTGTTGGCGCTGCTCAAGGTGATTTTCGACGAAGGTCTGGCCCAGCCCGGCCGGCTCGCGGAATTCAGCGACGGACTCGAGACGGTGCGCGCGGCGCTCGCGGCGTTCACGCCGCAGCGGGCGGCGCATGCCACCGGCATTGCCGCAGAAACGATCGTGCGCCTGGCGCGCGAGCTGGCGGCGGCGGAACGCGCTGCCGTGTACGGACGCGTCGGCCTGTCCACCCAGCGCTTCGGCACGCTGTGCCAGTGGGCCATCCAGTTGCTGAACCTGGTCACCGGCAACCTCGACCGCGCCGGCGGCACGCTGGTCACGCAGCCGGCGGTCGATCTCATCGGCGCACGGCTGGTGGGGCCCGGGCATTACGGGCGCTGGAAGAGCCGCGTGCGCGGCTTGCCGGAATTCGCCGGCGAACTGCCCGTGGCCGCGCTCGCCGAGGAGATCGAGACGCCCGGAGCCGGACAGGTGCGGGCGCTGCTGACGGTGGCCGGCAACCCGGTGCTGTCCACGCCCAATGGCCCGCGCCTGGAGCGCGCCTTGGGCCGGCTGGCGTTCATGGTCTCGATCGATTTCTATCTCAACGAGACCACGCGCCACGCCCACGTCATCCTGCCGCCCACCAGCGCGCTGGAGCACGATCACTACGATCTGATCTTCCATGCGCTGGCGGTGCGCAATACCGCGCGCTACAGCCCGGCGCTGTTCGCCAAACCCGCGGGCGCCAAGCACGATTGGGAGATCCTCTACGAACTGGGTCGACGCTTGACCGAGGACCGCCGCGTGCGGGCGCGGCTGCGGCTGCGGCCCGACCAGCTCATCGACATCGCCCTGCAACACGGGCCTTACGGCGCCTTGCGAAAAATGCCGCAAGCCGCGGTCGTCGCCAAGGTCGTTGCGCAGGCCGCGGTGGCGCGCCTGGCGCCCAGGCTCGCGGACCTGCCGGACAGGCTGCTCGGCGCGGCTCGGAAATTCCTGCCCCAGGCGAGCGCCGCGCCGGCCCTGTCGATCGCCGCGCTGAAAGCGCATCCGCACGGCGTGGATCTCGGCCCGCTGCAACCCGCGTTCCCGCAGCGACTGTGGACGAAAAAGAAGCGCATCCGCTGCGCGGTACCGGAGCTGCTCGCCGAGCTGCCGCGCGCCGAGCGCGAGCTGCTCGAGGCGCCCGAGGCCGACGGCCAGTTGCGCCTCATCGGCCGCCGCCACGTGCGCAGCAACAATTCCTGGATGCACAATTCCGAGCGCCTGGTCAAAGGCAAACCGCGCCACCAGTTGCTCATGCATCCGGAAGATCTCGCCGCGCGCGGGATCGCGGACGGCGCGCGCGTGCATCTGTCCTCGCGGGCGGGGACCGTGGAGGTCGAAGTGCGAGCCAGCGAGGAGATGATGCGCGGCGTGGTCAGCCTGCCGCACGGTTACGGCCATCACCGCCCCGGCACGCGCCTGCGCGTCGCCAAGGCCCATGCCGGCGCCAGCATCAACGACGTCACCGACGAAGCCTGGCTCGACACGCTGTCCGGCAACGCCGCGCTCAACGGCGTACCGGTGCGGGTGGAGGCGGCTTAACGCTGCAATCATTGATGCCGTCCCTGCGCAGGATCGTCCCGCTCGGCGCGCTGCTGCTGTCCGCCTGCGGCGACCTCGGCTACTACGTCCATCTGGCGCACGGCGAATACGCGCTGCTCGCCGCGCGCGAGCCGATCGCGGAGGTCGTCGCGGATCCGCATGTCGATGCGCAGTTGAAGGCGCGCCTGGAACAGGCGGAGCGCGCGCGCGCGTTCGCCTCCGACCATCTCGATCTGCCGCGCAACGGCAGTTACACCGAATACGCGGACCTGCACCGGCCGTATGCGATGTGGAACGTCTACGCCGCGCCGGAGTTCTCGCTCGCGCCGCTCACGCACTGCTTTCCCATCGCCGGCTGCGTGGCCTACCGCGGTTACTACGAACTGGCGCGGGCGCAGGCGGAAGCGCGGCGCCTGCAGGCGGCGGGTTACGAAACCGACCTCAGCGGCGTGCCGGCGTATTCCACGCTGGGCTGGTTCGACGATCCCATCCTCAACACCATGCTGCGCTGGGACGACGATACGCTGGCGGCGACCCTCTTCCACGAACTCGCGCACCAGAAGCTCTACCTGCCCGGCGATACCGCGTTCAACGAATCCTTCGCGACCTTCGTTCAGGAGCAAGGCCTGCGCGAATGGCGCGCGGCGCGCGGTTTGCCGCCCGGCGATGACGCCGCGCAGCGGCGCGAGGATCAGTTCACCGCGCTCGTGCTCGACGCGCGCTCGCGCCTGGCCGCGCTCTATGCACAGCGACTGCCGCCGGAAGAAATGCGTCAACGCAAGGCGGCCGAGATCGAGACCCTGCGCGCGAACTATCGCGCCCTGCGCGATCGGCAATGGGCCGGCGTGCCCGCGGCGGCGATCGCCGGTTACGATGCCTGGATGAACGCCCCGATCAACAACGCCAAGCTGCTGCCTTTCGGCCTTTACCACCAATGGGTCCCGGCCTTCGCCGCGCTGTTTGGCGACTGCCACGGCGACTGGCCGCGCTTCTTCGCCGCGGTGAAAAAACTCTCGCGTCTCGACCCGAAGGCGCGCGACGCGCGACTGGCCGCATTCGCGCCTGCGGCGCCCCCCGGCTCATGACGCGCATTTATCTGCCGGAACCGCTGGAGGTGGACGCCCGCCTGCGCCTGCCGACGGCGGCCGCGCATCACGTCGCCCAGGTGCTGCGGCTTAAGCGCGGCGCGCTGCTGACGCTGTTCAACGGCGCCGGCGGCGAGTACCAGGCGGTGGTCGAAGCGGTGGAACGCGGCGGCGTATGGGTGCGCGTGGAAAGCTTTGGCGAGATCGAGCGCGAGTCCACCCTGCGGGTGACGCTGGCGCAGTGCGTGTCCAGAGGCGAGCGCATGGATTACGCGATCCAGAAAGCGGTCGAATTGGGCGTGGCGGCGATCGTGCCGCTGCTTTCCGCGCGCAGCGTGGTGCGCCTGCCCGGCGAACGTTGGGAGAAGAAGCTCGAGCACTGGCGCGGGGTGATCGTCGCGGCCTGCGAACAGTGCGGGCGCAATCGTCTGCCGGAGCTGATGCCGGTGCAGACGCTCGACGCCTGGCTGGACCGCGCGCCCGTCGGCTTGCGGCTGGTGCTGGCGCCGCAAGCGCAGGGCCGCGGCCTGGGCGCTCTGCCCACGCCGGCCGCGCCGCTGACGCTGCTGGTCGGCCCCGAAGGCGGCCTCGAACCCTCCGAGCTGGAACTGACCCAACGGCACGGTTTCCTGCCGCTGCGCCTCGGGCCGCGGGTGCTGCGCACCGAAACCGCCGGCGTTGCCGCGCTGGCCGCGTTTCAGGCACTCTGGGGGGACCTCGCCTGAAGCCCGCGTCCATGAACCAGACCCTGATCGTCAACGCCATCCTCGTCAACGAAGGCCGCCGCTTCGCCGCGGACCTGCTGATCCGCGGCGCGCGCATCGAGCGCATCGCGGCGCGGATTTCGGCACCCGCCGGCGCGCAGGTGGTCGACGCGCAAGGCAAGCTCCTGCTGCCCGGGCTGATCGACGATCAGGTGCACTTCCGCGAGCCCGGCCTCACGCACAAGGGCGATCTCGCCAGCGAATCCGCGGCGGCGGTGGCCGGCGGCACGACCAGCTTCTTCGACATGCCCAATGTCGTGCCGCAGACGGTGACGCGCGAACGTCTCGCGGAGAAATACGCGCTGGCACAGAACCGCTGCCATGCCAATTACGCCTTCTACTTCGGCGCCACCAACGACAACCTTGCCGAGATCGAGGCCCTCGTGCCCGGCAGCACGCCGGCGCTCAAGGTGTTCATGGGCGCCTCCACCGGCAACATGCTGGTGGACGATCCGGTCGTGCTGGACAGGATTTTCGCGCGCAGCCCGGTGCCCGTGCTCACGCACTGCGAGGACACGCCGACCATCAAGGCCAACGAGGCGGCGGCCCGCGCGAAGTACGGCGAGGACGTGCCTTTCGCCGAGCATCCGCGCATCCGCTCGGCCGAGGCTTGTTACCGATCCACCGCACTCGCCGTGAGCCTCGCCAGGAAGCACGGCACCCGGCTGCACGTGCTGCACCTGACCACGGCGCGTGAACTGGAATTCTTCGCGCCCGGTCCGGTGGAGAGCAAGCAGATCACGGTCGAGGCCTGCGTGCATCACCTGTATTTCGACGAATCGCGCTATGCCGACCTCGGCGCCAGGCTCAAATGCAATCCGGCGGTCAAGACCGCCGCCGACCGCGCCGCGCTGGTCGCCGCGGTGCGCGAAGGCCGCGTCGACATCGTCGCCACCGATCACGCGCCGCATACGCGCGAGGAAAAAGCGCAGAGCTATTTCAAGGCGCCGGCCGGATTGCCGCTGGTCCAGCACGCGCTGCTGATCCTGCTGGAGCTGGTGCAGCGCGGCGAGCTGAGTCTGGAGACGGTGGTGCAGCGCGCCTGCCACGCGCCCGCGTTGCGCTTTGGCGTCGTCGAGCGCGGCTTTCTGCGCGAAGGCTATTGCGCCGATCTGGTGCTGGTCGATCCGGCCGCGACCACGGTCGTCACTCCGGAATCCCTGCGCTACAAGTGCGGCTGGTCGCCGTTCGAAGGGCATCGCTTTCCGGCGCGCATCGACACGACCTGGGTCAACGGCCAGGTCGCGTACACGCAGGGGCAGGTGCAGCCGGGTGCGCATGGACGTCGGCTCGAATTCAAACCCTGAGGCTTTGCCGCGTTTTGCCGACGTACAAGCGGCGGCGGCACGCATCCGCGCGCAGGTGCGGCGCACGCCGGTGCTGAACGATCCCGATTTCGATGCGCAGTTGGGCTGCGAAGTCCATTTCAAGTGCGAGAACCTCCAGTACGGCGGCGCTTTCAAACTGCGCGGCGCGACCAACGCGGTGCTCGGCCTCACCGACGCGCAGGCGCGGCGGGGCGTGGTCACGCACTCCTCGGGCAATCACGGCGCGGCGCTGGCCCGGGCGGCGCGACGGCGCGCCATCGCTTGCCACGTGGTCGTGCCGCAAGGCGCCGTCGCCGCCAAGCTGCGCAACATGGAAGCGCAGGGTGCGATCCTGCACTTCTGCGCGCCGACCATGGCCGCCCGCGAGGCGACGACCGCGCGCGTGCTGGCCGAGACCGGCGGCGTGCTGGTGCCGCCCTTCGACGATGCGGACGTGATCGCCGGGCAGGGCACTGCGGCGCTGGAGCTGGTCGAGGATGTGCCCGGTCTCACCGCGCTGATCGCGCCGGTCGGTGGCGGCGGGCTGCTGGCCGGCACTGCGCTGGTCGGCCGCGCGCAAGCGCCGCCCCTGCGCGTGTTCGGTGCCGAGCCGGCCGGTGCGGCCGATGCCGCAGCTTCTCTGGCGCGCGGCGCGCGGGTGACGGACCGGGTGCCGCACACCATCGCCGACGGCCTGCGCGCCACGCTCGGCGTGCGCAATTTCGCTCTCATCGCGCGCCATGTCGAAGCGATCTGGACGGTGAGCGAGGAGGCCATCGTTGCCGCCCAGCACCGGATGTGGGAACAGTTCAAGCTGCTGATCGAGCCTTCGTCCGCCGTGGCGGTGGCGGCGCTGCTGCAACAGCGCGCCGCAGTGCGCGGTCAGCGTGTAGGTCTCATCCTGACCGGCGGCAACGTGGATCTGGAGGCCGTGCCTTTGCGGCGGCGCTTGACAGAACCTGGCTAGTTGATGCGCGGCAACGTTGCCCGGTAGGCCTTGATTTGCGGCAGGACGGCTTGCCAGCGCGCCAGACTTTCCGGGGGCCAGTACTGGCTGCGATCGTAATATTCCGCCACTGCGGATACGCCGTGCGGAATGACGACCCACGGCTGCTTCGAAGCGGTATAGATGTGGATGTCCGGCGCAAGCAGGTCGGGGTTGTCCAGCGTGCCGACCCGGACAAAGCGCAACACCGGTCCGGCCCCGCCGTAATGGCTCCACAGCGCGATGCGGCAGCGGGGACAGCGCGCGATCTTCTGGCCCAGGCCGCTCAGCGACGGCGTGTCGATCAACTCCGGCTCGCCGGCGAGTACCGTCACCCGGTCGCTTTCGATCAGCGCGTTCAATGCGAACGCCGTGCCGGTCTCGCGCTGGCACCAGCGACAGTGGCAGCAGTGCACGAACAGCGGCGGCGTCTCCATCCGATAGCGAACGTAGCGGCAGTCGCAACCTCCTTCGGCGGGGAAGTCCTCGGGCGGATTCATCGCTCGCTCCCGCGATCCACTGGGCGCATGTCGGTCTCCTCGAAAATGGAAATCTCGGCCACGCCGACGCTCCATTGGGACACGCCGTGGCCGTCGGTTGCAAAAGATCGGCGCGGCCGGAGCGACGGCGAGGATTTACGATAACGCTTTCCGGGGAGCGCTGCCGATGGCGGAGAAACGACGCTGCACCTGGGCGGGCGACGACTCGCTCATGCAGGCTTACCACGACCGCGAATGGGGGCGGCCGCAGCACGACGAGCGTGCGCTGTTCGAGTTCCTGATTCTGGAAGGCGCGCAGGCCGGCTTATCCTGGCGCACCATCCTCGGCAAGCGAGAGCACTATCGCCGTGCCTTCCACGGCTTCGACGCCGAGGCGATCGCGCGCTACGGCGCCAAGGATCGCGCGCGGCTGCTCGCCGATCCGGGCATCGTGCGCAACCGTCTCAAGATCGACGCCGCCATCGGCAATGCGCGCGCCTATCTCAAGCTGCGCGAGGCGCAAGGCAGCCTCGACCGCTGGCTGTGGGACTGGGTGGACGGCGAACCGCTGGTCAACCGCTGGCGGACCGCGGCGCAGGTGCCGGCGCGCACGCCGCTGTCCGACCGCATCAGCCAGGCGCTGCGGCGCCGCGGGTTCCAGTTCGTGGGTAGCACGATCGTTTACGCTTACCTGCAGGCGGTGGGCGTGGTCAACGATCACCTGTTGTCCTGTTTCTGCCATCCGCAAGCGGCGCCGTCGGCCGGCGGACGGCGCGGGTCACCGCCCGTGGCGCCGGCGCGGAAACGGGAGCCTTGCCCATGAAAGCGACGAAACCTTCCGAACGTTTTTTCGCCACGGTCAACCCCGCGACCGGCGAGACGCTCGAGCGTTACCCACTGCTTGAAGCGCGCGCGCTCGACCGCATCCTGGAAGCGGCGGCCGGCGCGCAGCGCGCCTGGGCGCAGAGCCGCTTCGAGGAACGGGCACAGGGGTTGCGCGCGGCCGCGGAGCTGTTGCGCCGCCGCGCTTCGGCTTGGGCCGAGCTGATGGCGCGCGAGATGGGCAAGCCGCTCAAACAGGGCGTGGCCGAAGCCGAAAAGTGTGCCTGGGCCTGCGAGTTCTTCGCCGAGCGGGCGCCGCGCTGGCTTGCGCCGCAGCCGGTGGATACCGGCAGCGGCAAGAGCTTCGTCGCCTTCCGCCCGCTGGGCGTGATCCTGGCGATCATGCCCTGGAACTATCCTTTCTGGCAGGTGTTCCGCTGCGCCGCGCCGGCGCTCGCCGCCGGCAACGGCGTGCTGCTCAAGCACGCGCCCAACGTCACCGGCTGCGCCTTGGCGATCGAGAAGATCTTCCGCGAGGCCGGCTTTCCGCCCGATGTGTTTCGCACCCTGGTGATCGACGAGCGCCAGGCCGCGCGCGTGATCCGCGATCCGCGGGTGCGCGGCGTGTCGCTCACCGGGAGCGTGCGCGCCGGCCGCGCGGTGGCGAAAATCGCCGGCCAGGCGCTCAAGAAAACCGTGCTCGAACTCGGCGGTTCGGATCCCTACGTGGTGCTCGACGACGCCGACCTCGAGCACGCGGCGCAAGTCTGCGTCGCGGCGCGTCTGGTCAACTCCGGTCAGAGCTGCATCGCGGCCAAGCGCTGGATCGTGGTGAAAGCGCGCCGCGCCGCTTTCGAGGAAGCGGCGCTGGCCAGGCTGAAGGCGCAGCGCGTCGGCGATCCGCACGATCCCGCCACCACCGTCGGCCCGCTGGCGCGCGCGGATCTGCGCGACCAGCTCCATCGTCAAGTGCGCGGCAGCATCGAGGCCGGCGCGCGCTGCGTGCTGGGCGGCGCGCCGCTGACCAGCCGCGGGTTCTATTATCCGGTGACCTTGCTGACCCAGGTCGGGCCGGGGATGCCCGCCTACGGCGAGGAGCTGTTCGGCCCGGTCGCGGTGCTGATCGAGGCCGCCGACGAGCGCGACGCCCTGCGCATCGCCAACGACAGCGCCTACGGCTTGGGCGGCGCCGTGTTCACCGCCGATCGCGCGCGCGGCGAGCGCCTCGCCGCCGAGCGGATCGAGGCCGGTGCGGTGTTCGTCAACCAGCAGGTGGTGTCCGACCCGCGCTTGCCTTTCGGTGGCATCAAGGACAGCGGCTTGGGCCGCGAACTCTCCGAGTTCGGCCTGCGCGAGTTCGTCAACATCAAATCGGTGAGCGTCGCCTGAGCGCGAGCCGCTACGCTTGCTCCGCGTCCGCGGCGCGCGCACCCGACAGTAGCGCCAGCAGCGTCAGCGCCGCGACTGCGGCGAGGTACAGGCCCACCGCCGACAGCGCATAGCGGCTGGCGAGCCAGGTGGCGAAGTACGGTGCCAGCGAGGCGCCGAAGATGCCGGCGAGGTTGAACGCCAGCGACGTGCCGGTGTAGCGCACGGCGGTCGGAAAAGCTTGCGCCAGCGCGGTGCCGAGCGGTCCGTAGGTCAGGCCCATCAGGAACATGCCGAGCGCAAGGAACGCGAACGTCGCGCTCGCGCTGCCGGCCACGAACAGGCGCGCGAACGACAACCCGAACAAGAAAATCAGGAGCGTGGCCGCGATCAGCACGACGCGCGCGCCGTAGCGGTCCGCCGCGCGCGCCGCGAGCGGAATGCCGGCGGCGAAGAACGACATGCTGAGCAGTTGCAGCAGGAGAAATTCGCGACGCGGATAGCCGAGCGCCGAGGTTCCCCAGGACAGCGCGAACACGGTCATCAGATAGAACAACAAGAACGTGGCCAGCGCGCTGAGCAGGCCGTGCAGCAAGGCGCCGGGCTGTCGCGTCGCCACGGCGGTCAGCGGAACGCGCACGCGCTCGTCGTTCTCGAGCGCGCGCAGGAACGCCGGCGTTTCCGTCAGTCTCAGGCGCACGTAGAGTCCCAGCGCCACCAGCAAGGCGCTGGCCAGGAACGGGATGCGCCAGCCGTAGGCGAAGAATCGCGCGTCGTCGAGCGCGGCGGTCAGCAGCAGGAACACGCCGCTCGAACAGACGAAGCCGAGCGGCGCTCCGAGCTGCGGGAACATGCCGTACCAGGCGCGCTTGCCGGGCGGCGCGTTCTCGATCGCCAGCAGCACCGCGCCGCCCCACTCGCCGCCCAGACCCAGACCCTGGCCGAGCCGGCACAGCGCGAGCAGCAGCGGCGCGGCGAGCCCGATGGCGTGATAGGGCGGCAGGAGTCCGATCGCGACGGTGGACAGACCCATGGTCAGCAGCGCGGCGACCAGGGTCGCCTTGCGTCCGATGCGGTCGCCGAAGTGTCCGAACAGCGCCGAGCCGACCGGCCGCGCGAAAAAGGCCAGCGCGAAAGTCGCCAGCGACTGTAGCGTGGCGGCGGTGGCGTCCTGCGCCGGGAAGAACAGCTTTGGAAACACCAGCACCGCGGCGGTGGCGTAGATGTAAAAATCGAAGAATTCGATGGTGGTGCCGGCCAGGCTGGCCAGCAGCACGCGCAGGGCGCCGTTGCCGGCGCGAACCGCCGCGCGCTGCGCAACCGCGCCCGGACTCATCCGTCCGCCAGCCGCCAGCGCGTGCCGCCGGGCACGTCCTCGATCAGCACGCCGCGCGCTTTGAGCGCCTCGCGGATGCGGTCGGCTTCGGCGTAGTCCTTGGCTTTCTTGGCGGCCGCGCGCCGCGCGATGGACGCCTCGATTTCCTGGGGCGTGGGAACCTCGGCATTCGCGGGTTTCCAGGCGAACCATGCCTGCGGCGATTGCTGCAGCAGGCCGAGCAGGTTCGCCGCGGCGCGCAGGCGACCGGCCAGTCGCGCCTTGTCGGCCGCATCCTCGCTCTTGTTCAGCGCGCGCGCCAGCTCGAACAGCACGGCCAGCGCCGCCGGCGTGTTGAGATCGTCTTCCAGCGCCTCGACGAATTCCTGCGGCGCCTGCGCCTCGTGCGCCGGGGCGAGGTCGCCGGCATCGCGCAGCGCGCCGTACAGGCGGTCGAGCTTGCGGCGCGCATCGGCGATGACCTCGTCGTTCCACTCCAGCGGCTGGCGGTAGTGGCCGGAGAGCAGCGCCAGGCGCAGCGCTTCGCCGGGCGCGTGCTTGAGCAGCTCGCGCACCAGACGCACGTTGCCGACCGACTTGGCCATCTTCTCGCCGCGGTCGGTGAGAAAGCCGTTGTGCACCCAAAAGCGCGCGAAGAGCTTGCCGCCGTGCGCGCAGGTGGACTGCGCGCGCTCGTTCTCGTGGTGCGGGAAGACCAGATCGTGGCCGCCTCCGTGGATGTCGATGGTTTCGCCGAGCACGGCTTCGGCCATCGCCGAGCATTCGATGTGCCAGCCGGGGCGGCCGCGGCCCCAGGGCGAGTCCCAGCCGGGCAGCTCCGGCGGGGAAGGCTTCCACAGCACGAAATCGCCCGGATCTTTCTTGTACGGCGCCACTTCCACGCGCGCGCCGGCGAGCAGCTCGCGCGGATCGCGCCTCGACAACTGGCCGTAGTCGGGATAGCTCGGCACGTGGAACAGGACGTGGCCTTGCGCTTCGTAGGCATGGCCGGAGTCGATCAGCCGCCGGATCATGGCGAGGATCTGCGGGATGTACTGCGTGACGCGCGGTTCGAAATCCGGCGGCGCCACGCCCAGCGCGGCGAGGTCTTCGTGATAGGCCGCGGCGTAGCGGCTGGTGAGCACGCCGATGTCCACGCCCTCGGCGCGCGCGGCGGCGTTGATCTTGTCGTCGATGTCGGTGATGTTGCGCGCGTAGAGCACCCGCGGATAACGGCGCCGCAGCACGCGCGCGAGCACGTCGAACACCACCGCCGGGCGCGCGTTGCCGAGGTGCGCGTAGGAATAGACCGTCGGCCCGCAGACGTACATCGTCACGCGCTGCGGATCGAGCGGCTCGAACGGCTCCTTGCGGCCACTGGCGGTGTTGTGGAGTTGCATGGCGGGCAAAAGTGTAAAAACCGCGCAAGAATACCCGTGCCCGGCGGCGCTGGACAGGGGCCGCGATGAAAGGACGACCGATGGCGCGTTATCGCAACCGTTATCCCTATCCGCCGCGCGCGGGTTTCAGCGCATTGCGCTTCCTGCGCGAGCTGCGGCGCCAGGCGCGCGTGCCGGTCGCGTTTCCGCGCGGCCGCCACGATGCGGCCTGGCTCGCCGCCAATCGCCGCGAGACCAGCCTGACCTGGATCGGACATTCCAGCTTCCTGCTCCAGCACGGCGGGCTGAACCTGCTCACCGACCCGCACCTGTCCGGGCGTGCCTCGCCGTTTTCGTTCGCCGGTCCCGCGAGGCTCGCGCCGCCGGGGCTCGAGTTTCACGAGCTGCCGCCGATCGATGCGGTGCTGATCTCGCACAACCACTACGATCATCTCGACGCGCCCACGGTCCGGCGTCTGGCGCGCGAGCATCCTGGCTTGCGGTTCTTCGTTCCGCTGGGACTGGCGGACTGGTTCCGCCGGCGCGGCATCGAGCGCGTCACCGAGCTGGACTGGTGGCAGTCGGCCGAACTCGGCGCGGGCGCGGGCGCCGCGCGCGTCACCGCGGTGCCGGTGCAGCATTTTTCCGGTCGCGGGCTGCGCGACCGCAACGCCACGCTGTGGTGCGGCATGGTTTTCGAGCACGCGGGCGCCAAGGTCTTCTTCGCCGGCGACACCGGCTATTCGCGCGATTTCGCCGACATCGCCGCGCGCTTTGCGCCTTTCGACCTGGCGCTGATCCCGATCGGCGCTTACGAGCCGCGTGGGTTCATGGCGCCGGTGCACGTCAATCCCGAAGAGGCGGTGCGCATCCACCAGGAGCTCGGCAGTCGGTTGTCGGTGGCCATGCACTGGGGCACGTTTCGCCTCACGCTGGAGCCGATGGACGAGCCGCCGCGCCGTCTGGCGGCCGCGCTCGCCGCCGCCGGCATTCCGCCCGAGCGGTTCATCGTGATGCGCCATGGGGAATGCCGGCGCCTGGATTTTTCCGACGCCCGCGCCGCGCCGCCTACGGCTCGCGCGGCTTGCGCATGAGGTCGATGGCGTGGAACCCTTGCCTGCCGTGCGCGCGATCTTCGAAGAAAAACTTCAGGCTGTGATAAATCGTGGGAAAGGCGATCTCGTCCCAGGGGATCTCGTCCTCGCGCATCAGCCGCGTTTCCAGGCTCTCGTCGGTCGGACCGTGGTGTTCGCCGAGCAGGCGCGCGCGGTGGATCATGTAGATTTGGCTGACCTGCGGCACGCCGATCACCGCGAACAGTTCGCCGACCTCGACCTTGGCCTGGGTTTCCTCCAGCGTTTCGCGCGCGGCGCCGTCGCGGCTGGTCTCGTTGAGCTCGAGAAACCCCGCCGGGATCGTCCACAAGCCCAGCCGCGGCTCGATCGCGCGCCGGCACATCAGGATGCGGCCATCCGCGGCTTCCGGCACGCAACCCGCGATCACCTTGGGATTGCGGTAATGCACCGCGCCGCAGTGGACGCAGACATGGCGCGGCAGATGGTCGCCTTTCGGCGTCCTGAGTTCGAGCGGATGGCCGCAGGCGCTGCAGAATTTCATCTCGCCCTAGAGTAGCAAATCGCGCCACCGCGCAGCGCTGGATTTAACGCGGAAAATCGGTAATCATCGCCGCCATAATTAAAACCGCAGCTCCGCGGGATCCGAACCTTCAAGCAGGGGGAGACATGAAAAGACTGCTGGCTTTGATGGCACTGTGCGCAACCGCCCCGGTTTTCGCTCAGGGGGGATTGACCCGCAGCCTGCCCGGTGGCGGCGGCGGTGGTGGTGGCGGCGGCGAAGAGGAAGCCGCTCCCGAGCCGACCACCTACAAGTACCGCTTCTACGTCGGGGCGGACTTGCAGGACGCCAAGCTGTCGGTGTCCGACTCCAACGGCCTGAATGGCCTTCCGCCGGGGGGCTACGACACCAAGTTCTGGGACGTGCGCGCGGGTTATCGCGTGCTCAAGGCCGTGGCCCTGGAAGCGCACTACGGCTTCAAGGAGCAGGACGACAACGATCCCGGCCGCTTCAAGGTGGACAACTACTGGGGCATTTTCCTGGTGCCCACCGGCCACGTGCTGAATTTGTTCGAACTGTCCTTCCCCATCGGTTATGTGCGGCAAAACATCACCGCGCCGATCAACAACACGCCCACCGACATCCATCTGCACAGCATCGCTTTCGGCGGCAACCTGGAAATCCCGATCCGCGAGTTCTGGAGCGCGCTCCCGGACATCCGCCTGACCGGCGGCGGCATGGTCTATTACCAGCGCTCCGACGCGCGCGAGTACGGCTTCCACTACGGTCTGCGTTACGACTTCGGCTTCGGCAAGACTCAGTAGTCGTCGTCCGCGCCGCGCTTCCGCGGGCATTCCCCTGAACTGCGGCTGAACCCGCGCGCTCAGCGCGGGTTCATCGTGCCTGGCCTAGCGTACCCCCGTGCCCGACTTGGGCCGATCGAGGAATCGTGGAGGGTGCGCCGATGAAAAAGCTCGCGTGCTCATGCTTGCTCGCCATGGCCGCGCTCGCCGCCGCGGGTCCGGCCGCGGCCGGCGTGTTCATTTCGGTCAACATCGCGCCGCCGCCGCTGCCGGTTTACGAACAGCCGCCATGCCCGGCGCCGGACTACATCTGGATCCCGGGCTACTGGGCCTGGGACCCCGACGTCGGCGCCTATTACTGGGTGCCCGGCACCTGGGTGCTGGCGCCGCGGCCCGGCCTGCTGTGGACGCCGGGTTGGTGGGGCTGGAGCGCCGGCGTCTACGTCTGGCATCCCGGTTACTGGGCGCCGCACGTCGGGTTCTATGGCGGAATCAACTACGGTTTCGGTTACTTCGGAACCGGCTTCGTCGGCGGCTACTGGAGCGGACCGCATTTCTACTACAACCAGGTGGTCAACAACGTCAACGTCACCGTGGTGCGTAACGTTTATGTGAACAAGACGGTGATCGAAAACGTCACCGTCAATCGCGTGAGTTACAACGGTCCTGGCGGCATCCAGCGCAGGCCGCGACCGGATGAACTCGCCGTCGAGCGCGAGCGTCACTGGCAGCCGACGCAAGAACAGGTGCGCCAAGTGGCCTGGGCGCGTGAGAACCGCGCGCAATTCGTGGGCGCTCGGGGTGCTGGCCATCCGCAGGTATTCGCCACGCCGCGTCCGGGCGCTTTCGACGGACACGAGGCTCACGCACTTCCGGGCACGGGGCATGGACCTGCCGCGCCGGTCGTGACCCAGCGTCCGCAGGCTCCGATGACGAATCCGGCGCCGATGCCGCCGCGCGTGGTAGAGCCGCGCGTCCAGCCCCACATGCAGCCCCCCATCCAACGCGATTCCGGGCCGTCGATCGCGCATCCGCAGCCCATGCCGCGTCTTGAGCCGCGCATCGAGCCGCCGCAGCCACAGCCGCGTGAAGACCGCAGCGAACGTCCGTCCCAAGCCGACCCACCGCGGATCGTCGAGCGCCCCGCCATGTCCCGCACCATGCCCCCCGCCATGCCCCAGGAGATGCCGCCCCACGCGGTGCATCCGCAGGCCGGGCCGCAGGCGCATCCTTGGCAGACGCCGCCCACGCGCGCGCCTGCGCCCAGCGAGCTGCGTGCGCCCCTCTCGCAGGCTCAATTCCGGCCGCAGCCCGTCCCGCAATTCCCGAGTGCGCAGCCGCGCAACGAGCCAGTGGGTCGGCCACAGCCCCACGCCGAACACGGCCCCGGCCGACCGATGAATTGAGCCGGCCTTCGAAAACGCGAGACAAGGACGGGGCGGGAAACCGCCCCGCTTTTTTGGTCGGGGCAGCGGGCGGCTATCATGCGCGAAACTCGAATCGGGAGGGGGAGTCCATGCGCGATGTCATCGCCTTGCTATGCGCCGGCCTGCTTGCCGCCGTCGCGGCCGCTGCTGCCGACGACCCGGCGCCGTCGATGCTCGGCTTCGACGCGCGCGCCGCCGCCGCGCAGGCGAAGCTGGAGTCGCGCTTCGACGCGCAGCTCGACCCCGGCGAGCTGCGCGATTGGTTGAGGCGCTTGTCCGCCGAGCCCAACCAGGTCGGATCCAGGCACGACAAGGAAAACGCCGAATGGCTGCTCGCCAAGTTCCGCGAGTGGGGCTGGGATGCGCATCTGGAGACGTTCTACGCGCTGTATCCCACGCCCAAGTCGGAGACGCTGGAACTGGTGGCGCCAACCGCGTATCGCGCGGCGCTGCACGAGCCGGCGCTGCCCGAAGACCGCAGCTCCGGCGCCGCCGGTCAACTGCCGCCCTACAACGTGTACGGTGGCGACGGCGACGTGACCGCCGAGCTGGTCTATGTCAACTACGGCATGCCGGACGACTACCAGGAACTCGAGCGGCTGGGCATCAGCGTCAAGGGCAGGATCGTGCTCGCGCGTTACGGCGGCGGCTGGCGCGGCTTGAAACCCGACCTCGCCGAACAGCACGGCGCCGTGGGGTGCATCATCTACTCCGATCCGCGCGACGACGGCTACTGGCAGGGCGACGTCTGGCCGCAAGGCGGCTGGCGGCCGCCGTTCGGCGTGCAGCGCGGCTCGGTGGAGCGCATGCAGGAATATCCCGGCGATCCGCTCACGCCGGGCGTGCCGGCCGCGCAAGACGCACAGCGCCTGCCGCTGGATCGAGCGCGCGTGCTGCTGCACATCCCGGTGCTGCCGATTTCCGCGCAAGACGCCCAGCCGCTGCTCGCCGCGCTGGGCGGGCCGGTGGCGCCGGAAGCCTGGCGCGGCGCACTGCCCCTGACTTATCACGTCGGTGCCGGTCCGGCCAAAGTGCACCTGGCGGTGAGCTCGGACTGGACGCTCAAGCCCGTCTATGACGTGATCGCGCGCCTCGCCGGCCGCAGCCAGCCGGACCAGTGGGTGATCCGGGGCAATCATCACGACGCCTGGGTGTTCGGCACCTGGGACCCGCTCGCGGGCACCGTGGCGCTGCTGGCCGAGGCCAAGGCCATCGGCAAGCTGGTCAAGAGCGGCTGGCGTCCGGCGCGCACGCTGATCTATGCGAGCTGGGACGCCGAGGAACCGGGCCTCATCGGCTCGACGGAATGGGTCGAGGCGCACGCGCCGGAACTGGCCGAGCACGCGGTGCTCTACGTCAACTCCGACACCAACGCGCGCGGATTTTTGCAGGCCGGCGGCAGTCATGCGCTGCAGGTTCTGGTCAACCAGGTCGCCGCCGGGGTGCGCGATCCGGAAACCGGCGTGCCCGTGCGCGAACGGCTGCGCGCCAAGCTGGAAGTGGACGGCTTCGATGCGCACGCGGATGCGGAGAAAAAAGAACTGGCCCGGCGCGCGCAAGCCGGCGGGGATCTGCCGATCGCGGCCCTCGGCTCGGGCTCGGACTACAGCGCCTTTCTGCAGCATCAGGGCATCGCCACGCTGAGCCTGGAATACGGCGGCGAGGACGCCGACGCCGGGATTTACCACTCGGCCTACGATTCCTTCGACCACTACGTGCGCTTCGGCGATCCGCAGTTTGCCTACGGCATCGCGCTGGCGCAGACGGTCGGCCACACCGTGCTGCGCATGGCCGACGCCCCGGTGCTGCCCCTGCAGTTCGGCGGCTTCGCCGAGACCGTCGCCGACTACGTCCGGCAACTGCATCAGCTCGCCGACGACAAGCGCAGCCGTACCGAGACCTTGCGCCAGCTGCTCGAGGCGCGCGCCTTCACGCTCGCCGCCGATCCGCTCAATCCGCTACGCCCGCCGGCGCAAGAAGACGAAGTGCCCTATCTCGATTTCGCGCCCTTGGACAACGCCGTGGTGCGGCTCAAGCGCAGTGCGCAGGCCTACGACGCGGTCGCCGCGAACGCGCTCGCGCTTTCCGAGGCGCGCCGCGCCGCGCTCGATCGTTTGCTCGCCGGCCAGGAACACCGGCTGATGGATGCCCGCGGCCTGCCCGGTCGCCCCTGGTTCCAGCACATGATCTATGCGCCGGGTTTGTACACCGGCTACGGCGTCAAGACCTTGCCCGGCGTGCGCGAGGCCATCGAGCAGCGGCAGTGGGACGTGGCGCAGCGCTACGCGGTCATCGTCGCCCAGCGGCTGGACGACTATCGCGCGGGGCTGGACCAGGCGGTCGCCATGCTCAAGGGCCAGGACTGACGCGCGTCGGCGACTTCGATTTCTACTGCAATCGGCTGAAGGGTGCGGCGCGCACTTCGCGCACACTGCGCGCAGCAGAACCACCCGCTCGGAGGAGATCATGCAGTTCGGGACCGGGATACGCCGCGCCTGCGGCGCCGCTGTTACGCTCGCGCTCGTGCTGCTGGCGGCGGCCTCGGCACGGGCGCAGACCGTGATCGACAACGCCGCCCTGGCGAACGAAACCGACGGCACCAACTGGCCGGAATACGGTCGCCTCTTCGACGAGCAACGTTACAGCCCGCTCGACCAGATCAACCGCACCAACGTCAAGCGCCTCGGTCTGGTCTGGTCGCTCGATCTGCCGGACGTGTGGAACGTGTCTTCGGCGCCGGTCGAGGTCGATGGCGTGATCTATCTGGCCGTGGGGTTCAGCGTGGTCAAAGCGGTGGATGCCGCCACCGGCAAGTTGCTGTGGAGCTACGACCCGCATTGCGCTCCCGCCAAAATGCGCCTGGCCTGGGGCATCCGCGGCCTGGCGTTCTGGAAAGGCCGGCTTTACGTGGGCGTGCAAGACGGACGCCTGCTCGCGCTGGACGCCAAAAGCGGGCAACTGCTGTGGCAGACGCAGACCACCGAACCGGGCGATCACCGCTACATCACCGGCGCGCCGCGCGTGTTCGAAACGCACAGCGGGCCCAAGGTATTGATCGGCCACGGCGGTGGGGACTATCCGCACGTGCGCGGTTACGTCAGCGCCTACGACGCCGACGACGGTCATCTCGTCTGGCGCTTCTACACCGTGCCCGGCAATCCGGCGGACGGCTTCGAGAACCCGGCGCTGGCGATGGCGGCCAAGACCTGGACCGGAGAGTGGTGGAAGTACGGCGGCGGCGCAGCGGCGTGGAATGCCCTGACCTACGATCCGGCGTTCAACCGCGTATACATCGGGACCGACAACGGTCTTCCCTGGAACCGCAAGCTGCGCTCGCCCGGCGGCGGCGACAATCTGTTCGTCTCCTCGATCATCGCCCTCGACGCCGACACCGGGCGGTACGTCTGGCACTACCAGACCACGCCCGGCGAGACCTGGGACTACAGCTCGGCGATGGACATGGTGCTGATCGATGCGCCGCTCGACGGCCAGCCGCGCAAGCTGCTTTTACAGGCGCCCAAAAACGGTTTTTTCTACGTGATCGACCGCGCCACCGGCAAGCTGCTGTCGGCCGAAAAGTTCACCAAGGTCACCTGGGCCGATCACGTCGACCTGAAAACGGGGCGGCCGGTGGAATATCCCGGCGTGCGCTACGAACACGGCGAAGCCTTGATCTGGCCCGGCGCCGGCGGCGGCCACAACTGGCAGCCGATGGCCTACAGTCCCGCAACCGGCCTGGCTTACGTTCCCGTCCAGGTCCTGCCCGGTTACTACGACGACCGCGGCTACACGCCCGCGACCTGGAGCATGGATCGGGACGGTCCGCTGGGCATCCACGCTTTCTTCGACGACATTCCCAAGAACGCCGGTCACAGCAGCCTGCTCGCCTGGGATCCGCTCAAGCAGCGCAAAGTCTGGGAAGTGCCCACGCCGGGCATCAGCGATGGCGGACTCATGGCCACCGCCGGGGGGCTCGTCTTTCAGGGTCAGATCGACGGCAAGTTCCTCGCCCATGACGCCGCGACCGGAGAGACCTTGTGGACCTACGATCTGGGCGTGGGCACCCAGGCGCCGCCGATCACGTACCAAGTCGACGGCAAGCAATACGTCTCCATCCTCGCTGGCTGGGCCGGCGGGCCGATGCTGATGGGCTCCGCCTCGGCGCAGTTCGGCTGGGTGGGGCGCGGGCATCCGCGTCGTCTGCTGACTTTTGCGCTGGACGGGGACGCCAGGCTGCCGCCGACTCCGCCACCGGCCCTGCCGCAGCCGCTCGACGATCCCGCTTTCAAGGTCGATCCCGCACTGGCCGCGCGCGGGCAGAGGATCTACGCCCAGTACTGCACGATTTGCCATGGCGTGGCCGTGGTCGCCGGCGGTTATGCACCGGATCTGCGCGCCTCCGGCGTGCCGCTGGACCACGCCGCCTTCGCGGCCATCGTGCGCAACGGCGGGCTGCTGGCGCGCGGCATGCCGCCGTTCCCGGAGTTCTCCGATCAAGACCTGAGCGCGTTGCAGCACTATATCCGCGAACGCGCGCGGACCAAACCATCGGCATGGGCACAGCTCGAAAGCGCCGTGCATTTCCTCTGGGTGCTGCTCAAGATGAAGCTGGCGCAGTGGTTCGGTTGAATCGAGACGATCTCCGGCTGGCGCTGCGGAGGCAACGACGGCGCGCGCTGGGCCGCTCTCCGGTGCCGGGAAACGATCGCTTCGCCTGAGCTGGCGCTCCGCTACACTGCGAGCCCGTCTTGCGGAGAGGATTCATGGCCCGCACCGCAGTGGTCGCCGGCGGCACCGGCCTGATCGGCCGCCTCCTCGTGCAGGATCTGCTCGACAGCCGCGAATATTCGCGCGTGATCGTGCTGGCGCGCCGCGCGCTGCCGCAGACCTCGCCGAAGCTCACGACCCTCGTCACCGCGTTCGACGATCTCGACCGGCTCGTGCCGAAGCTCGGCGCAGACGACGCTTACTGCTGCCTCGGCACCACGCAAGGCAAGGCCGGCCGCGCCGGGCTGGAACGCGTGGATCACGGCATGGTGCTCGACTTCGCGCGCGCCGTGCACGCGGCCGGGGTGCGCCGCTTCGTCGTGGTCTCGGCGATCGGCGCCAGCCCGCATTCGCCCTCGTTCTACAGCCGGGTCAAGGCGCGCATGGAACGCGACGTAGCGGCAGTCGGCTTCGACGCCGTGCACATCGTGCGGCCCTCGCTGCTGCTCGGCGCGCGTGCCGAGCGCAGGCCGGCCGAGCGTTTGGCGCAGAAACTGTCCCCGCTGCTCTCGCCGCTGTTCGTCGGGCGGCTGCGCAAGTACCGGCCGATCGCTGCGGCCGACGTCGCCGCCGCGCTGCGGCAGCTCGCCCTGCAGGGCGCATCCGGCGTGCATATCCACGATCTGCCGTTGTAAATGCGGAGTGGCGGGCGTCGTCGTGAGATGATCTCCGGCAACCTCACGCGGGATGATGGGCTTGTGCTTCACGCCCTGGCGCGATCAGCCTTGCGCATTCGATTGCGCAGTCCGTCGAAGTAGCTGGCGTCCGCTGCCGCTGCCGGAGCCGAGGCCGCGCCGGCCATGAGGAGTTTGCGTAGTTTCTGGCGCTCCTGCTCAGCCAGCGTTTGGGTCGACGATCCTCGGTCGTAGAACCGTCGGACGCGGAGTTCGGCCTTGCGCCGGGCGTGGCGGGGCGACCAAGGTGCCCATACGATGTCGGTGGGCAGGACCGCGGGCTTACGATGCAATCGCGCCGGTGGCCTCGCGCTCGTCGACTTCGATTCTCGCCCGGCCATGTGCTATCTTCAAAGCTCGGTGTCGCCGAGAGGGCCGCAGCCCCAGAGACCGTCGGCATCCGTCCACCCTGGCCGCGCGGGGTGAGATCCCATCTCCCTTCCCGTACAGCAAATCGCCATAGCGCTGTTTGCGCAAACTAAGTGCGCGAACGCGTGAGCGCCGCGGCGCTTGGTGCCTGGGGAGAGACTCGAACTCTCATGAGGGGTTGCCTCGGCGGATTTTGAGTCCGCTGCGTCTACCGATTCCGCCACCCAGGCGGGCAGACCGCGCGCAGTATAGCGGGCGCCGCAGCTCGGCGGCGCCCGCGCAGCTCAAAAGCGACGGATCCGGCGCAGGATGGCGAACATTCCCAAACCGAGCAGGACGAGCGGCGGCAACGCGCCGCCGCTCGAACCGCCGCCGGAGCTTGCGCCGCTGGATGTGCCGCCGCTGGAGCTGCCACTGCCGGAACTGCTGCCGCCACTCGAGCTTCCGCCGCTCGTGCTTCCGCCCGAGCTGCCGCCACTGGAAGAACCGCCACTCGCGAAGCGGTAGGTCCACATGCCACGGCCGAAGGTGGAGGCGAACAAGGTGTCGGGATCGCCCGGCTTGAGTCGTACCTGGGTGACCGCGACGTTGGGCAAGCCGCTGCCCAGCGGCGCCCAGCTCGTGCCGTCGGTGTCGCTGGAGATGAAAGCGCCGAGCTCGGTGCCGAGGACGATCTGGCCGTTGCGCACGGCGATGCTGGTGGCGTTGACGTCGGGCAGATTGCCGGAAATGTCGGTGAAGTGTTCGCCCGCGTCGGTGGACTTGAACACGTGGCCGCTGCCGATGTCCGGGTTTTTATCCAGATACTGGCCCGGCGGCAGCCAGCGCGCGGGCGAGTAACCGCCGAGGGCGACGTAGATGGTTTTGCCGCTCCGATCGCTGGGGTCGATCGCGATCCAGTAGATGTAGCGGTTGGGCAGGCCATTGAGCGAGGCGAAATGCCAGCCGTCTCCGGTCAGCCGCTTGGGCGGCTTGTCGCCGCCGACGTTGGTGGCGATGCCGCGCTGGAAACCGGCGCCGGGATCGGAGATGACATTGCACGGCCCGCAAAAGCCGACGTAGGCGGCATCGCCCGACAGCGCCAGCGCGCGCATACTGCGCGCTTCGTTGTTGGGACCGACGCCAAGCGTGAACACCTGCGTCCAAGAGCTCGAGGTCGTCGCGGGACCGGCGGTGGTCTCGAAGACTTCGGTGCCGCCGGTGAGCAGGTGCTTGGCGTCGCTCGGGTCCATCACGAAGGGGCTGATGAAATAGGCATTGGTCGCCGGCGGCGAGATGTCGGTGGTGGTGGTGCCGCCGTCGGTGGTGACCACCAAGGCGAGATCGGGCGTTTCGTAATAGGCGGTTTTGGAGTCGTCGGGATCGACCTCGGCGAACACGCCGTCGCCGACATAGATCTGATAGGCCTTGAAACTGTTGTCGCTGCCCGGCTCGATTTTCATCGTGCCGTTGTCCTGGTCGCCGGCGTAAACGGTGCCGTCTTTGGCCACCGCGAAGCCGTAGTGGAACAGGCTATGGAAGCCGGTGTTCGCTCCGTCGCCCCAGCCGGCGTTGTCGATTTCTCCGCCCGCGGCCACGCACTGGCGGAACACGCCGCCGTCGTTGCCCACGAACAAGCACACGCCGCCGTCGGGTTTGCCGTCGGCTCCGGTGGTGGGGATGAAGATGCCGTCGTGCTGGTCGGGATGCGTGGTGGTCTGGGTCGTCGGCGGATTGCTGGTCGGGCAGATCGGCAGGGTGGGGGTGATGCCGGCCACGCCGATGTTGCCGATCAGGAACAGGCAGCGGTTGCCGGCGAAGTAGGTGCCGATCACCTCGAAGTTGGAAGGGTTGAGCACCGCGCTCGCGTCCATCGGCAGGGAAGTGAGGCGGTTGCGCCAGACCTCTTCCAGGCCGAACAGCACGCGCGTGGGCACGCCGCCGGAATCCCGCGTGGGGTCGGGTTTGATCCATTCGTCGTACCAGGATTGCACGCCGGCGCCCACGCCCAGGCCGACGGTCAGCGCCAGCGAGGAGCCGCTGACCGGGTCGTAGGTGGTGGTGGTGTCGTCGGCCAGCCGCGTCCAGGTGCTGCCGAAATCGGAGGACACGTACACGCCGTTGAACGTCGTGGCCGAGAACGGTTTGAGCAGGGCGCACAGGCCGGTGGGATCGAACTGGCAGGGCAGGGTCGGCGCCTTGAACTCCGGCGGCAGGTCGAGGATCGGGAAGCCGCCGTTGAACAGCACCGCATCCTCGACCACGGCGTAAACGACGTTGTGATTCTGGGTGTCGCCGCTCGCCGCCCCCAGTTCCACCCGGCCGATGCGCAACTGCGGCGCGAAGGCGTTGGGCAGCGGCAGGTCGATGTTGCCGTACACCTGCAGCATCTGGAAGCTGCCGGGCGTGCCGTCGTCGGAACGGTACAGGCCGTTGCTCATGGATTGCGGCGTGCCCTTGCCGTCCTGATAGGGCGCGGCCCCTGCGCGATAGCCCACCGCCGCCAGCACCGCGCTGCCCTTGGCGCCCGGTTTCTCGTTGGTGCTGCCGCCGGGGGCTTTGACCACCACGTCGGTGACGAAGTTGGCGAGCTGGCAGACATCGCCGGGATTCGAACGCCCGGCGCAGGAGCTGCCATCCAGGGTCTTGGTTGGCAGTTTCACATCGACGTAGCTGCGACCGGCGTCCTCTGAACGATACAGGCCCTTGCCGGTGGCGGCATAGACGATGTTGGGATAGGCCGGATCCACCGCGAGCTTGAAGGCGAAGGCGCCGTCGGGCACGCCGCTGGCGTGATGCCAGGTCGTGCCGAGGTCGTTGCTCCAGTAGGCGCCCAGGCCCACATAGGAATTGCCACCCTGGGTATCCTCGCCGGTCAGCGCCAGCAGGGTGCCGCCGGCGCTGCCGTGATCGGGGTCTGCGGGAGTCCAGGCGATCGCGCTCACGGCCAGCGTGGGCAGAGCGTCGCCCACCGGAGTCCACTGATTCGCCAGGCTGCGCACGTCGCCCATGCTCGCCTGGCTCATCCACACGCCGCCGGTGCCCACCGCGGCGAACAGCCGCTGGCCCACGGGATCGTAGGCGAAGCTGTCCACCCGGCCGGACAGATTGGTGAATCCCTGTCCGCATACCGCAGGAAAACGGCAGTCGTTGGCGATCAGCGTGCCTGCGCCGTAGGGCGTCCAGGTTCCGTCGGCACCCGCGACCTTGGGCGGGTTGGCGACCAGCGCGGCTTTCTGCTCCACTGCGCGGCGGAACGCGCCTTCCGGGACGTAGTGCAGCGGCGCGGCCGCGGCGTTCTCGCGCGCGTTGAGCGCATTGCCGACCTCGGCCAGCGATTCCGGAAAATGTCGGGACAGGCAGATCGTGGCGCCGAGCCTGGCGCGGATCTCAGCGGCGGTTTGTGCGTCGAGGCGCGGGTGGAATTCGCGCGCCACTTCCACCGGATCCTGCGGCTGGTAGCCGGCGGGACAGCCGGAAGCCGCCAGCGCGGGCAGGGGCGGCGCAGGGTCGTGTGCCTGCCAATGACCGAGGGCCAAGACCGCCATGGCGGTCAGCGCGCCGAGCACGGCGATCCCGCTGAGAAGGCGGACGGCGTTCGTGCGGATGGTTCTCATGCGCTTTCCCCAAGCCTGGGCGCGTACGCGCCAACATTTGCCGCCAAGCTAATCCAAGCGTGGAGTTCACGCAAATTTTACGGCGGGGCGACGGTTACAATCGCGCGCCATGCGCAAAAGCGATTTCGATTACGCCCTTCCTTCCGAACTGATCGCCCAGCACCCGCCCGAGCGGCGCAGCGCTTCGCGTCTGTTGCATCTGCCCGCCGCCGGCGGTCTGGAAGACCGCTCGATGGAAGAGTTTCCGCGACTGCTCGAAGCGGGCGACTTGCTGGTGTTCAACGACACGCGCGTCATTCCCGCACGGCTGCACGGGGTCAAGGACAGCGGCGGCCGCGTGGAAGTCTTGATCGAGCGCCTGCTCGACAGCCCGCGGGCGCTGGCGCAGGTGCGCGCCTCCAAGCCGCCGCGCACCGGCAGTCGTCTGAGCCTCGCCGACGGCCGGCTCACGGCGACGGTCGAAGGCCGCGAAGGAGAGTTCTATCGGCTGCACTTCGCATGTGCGGATCTGCTCGCCGCGCTGGAAGCATATGGCGAAGTGCCGCTGCCGCCGTACATCGAGCGCGCGCCTGAAACCCGGGACCGCGCGCGCTATCAGACCGTGTACGCGCGTGCGCCCGGCGCCGTGGCGGCGCCCACCGCAGGACTGCATTTCGACGAAGCGCTGCTCGAGGCCATCGCCGCACGCGGCGTGGCGACGGCCTTCGTCACCTTGCACGTCGGGGCTGGCACGTTCCAGCCGGTGCGCGTGGAGAACCTCGCCGAACACCGCATGCACGAGGAGCGTTACGTCGTTTCCGAGACGCTGGTCGAGGCCGTTGCGAGAACCCGTGCGCGCGGCGGCCGGGTGGTGGCGGTGGGCACGACCGTGGTGCGCGCGCTGGAGTCGGCGGTCGGCGCTGACGGTCAATTGCGCTCTGGGCCGTCAGAAACGCGCCTGTTCATCACGCCGGGGTATCGCTTCCGGGTGGTGGACGCGCTGCTGACCAATTTTCATTTGCCGCAGTCCACGCTGTTGATGCTGGTGTGCGCCTTCGGCGGTTATGCCCGGGTGATGGCGGCTTACCGTCACGCGGTGGAGAGCCGCTACCGCTTCTTTTCCTACGGCGACGCCATGTTTCTGGCCGCGCGCGCGGATTCGCAGGCCAAAAAATAGCGTGCCAGCCGTTCCTCCAGCCACCAGCGCGGGCGTCCGTGCGCGCCAGCGGCGACGAAGCCTACATGTCCGCCGTGTTGCGCCACTTCCAGCGTGACCTCAGGCGACAGCTCTGCGGCCGACGGCAGGATGTCGGGCACCATGAAGGGATCGTCGCGGCTGTTGACGATCAGCGTGGGCCGGCGGATGCGGGCCAGGAAGGGTCCGCACTCGCAGCGCGCGTAGTAATCCCGCGCGTCGGTAAAGCCGTGCAGCGGCGCGGTATAGGCGTCGTCGAAGGCGAAGAAATCTCGAGCGCGGTTTGCGGCAGACAGGTCCACACCCGGTGGCACGGGGACCGGCCCGTGCTTGCGGCGCAGTTGTGCCCGCAGCTCGCGCAGCAGGGCGCGGGTATAGATTCGGGAGAAGCCGCGGCGCAGTTTTGACGCGCAGGGCGCGAGCCGGAACGGGGCGCAGGCTGCGGCGGCGGCGGTCAGCGGCGAGCGTTCGCCTTCTTCGCCCAGCGCCTTGAGCAGGATGTTGGCGCCCATCGACCAGCCGGCGGCGTACAGCGGTGCCCGCGGCGCGCGCTCGCGCAGCAGCCGGCACAGGTGGAGGAAATCGCCGGTGTCGCCGTGATGGTAACAGCGCGGCAGACGGTTGGGCTCCGGTCCGGAGCCGCGCAGTTGCAGCACCACGCCGCGCCAGCCGTGGGCGAGCAGTCGCTGCGCCAGCCCGCGCAGATATTTGGACTCGAAGCCGCCGGTCATGCCGTGCAACAGCACCGCGATCGGTCCATCGCCTTCGCCCCACCAGCCGAGATCGACGAAATCGCCGTCCGGTAATTCGAGCCGCTCCCTGCGCAAGGCCAATTTCGGGCTCGGCCGCAGCAGGGCGGGGAACAGCGTCTGCACATGCGGCCCGCGCAGCCAGGGATGCGGGCGGAACTCGGCTGCGAGGATACGGCCGTGGAGCCGGTTCGCTGGAGGTGCGGGGCCGTGCACGGCGAAACCGATCGTCTTTCAGACCTCGCCGACCGCGGCGGGTCGTGGACGTGCCGCACGCGCCGCCGCGGCGGCCAGGAGCAAGGCCAGCGTCAGCAATCCGGCGGCGAGCAAGAACGGCGCGCCGGGCAGGTGCAGCGGCGCGCGCGCGCCGATGAACCAGGCGAAGATCTGCGTGAACAGGCCGGGTCCCAGCAGGCCGGCGATGCCGACGATGCTGGCGTTGGCGCCCTGGAGCTGGCCTTGCTCGGAAGGCGACACCCGCTGAGTCATCAGACTCTGCAGTCCGGGCGTGAACAGGCCCATCAGCGCGAACACCGGCAGCGCGCTCCACATCCAGGCGCCGCTCGGCGCCAGGGCGAAGCCGGCGAAGCCGGACAGGCCGAATGCCAGGCCGGTGTAGAGCGCGCCGCGTTCGCCCAGCCGGCGCACCGCCGGCTTGACGAGAAAACCCTGCACCGCGATGTTGAGCACGCCGACTGCGGTCAAGGTCAAACCGATCGTGCGCGCGTCCCAGCCGTAACGATAGCCGGTGTACAGCACGTACACGCTGGGCAGCACATAGTGCGCGAGCTGGAACAGGAAATTCACGCCCGCCAGGCCCAGCAGCTCGGGGTGCGAGCGCAGCAGCTTGAGCGAGCCGATCGGATTGGCGCGTTGCCATGCGAACGCCGGCGAGCGCCGCTCGCGCGGCAGCGATTCCGGCAGGACGAACAGGCCGTAGCTGGCATTGAGCAGTGCCAGGCCTGCCGCGCCCCAGAACGGCAGGCGCGGATCGATGCTGCCGAGCAGTCCACCCAGCGCCGGCCCGACCACGAAGCCCACGCCGAAAGCGGCGCCGATCATGCCGAAGGCCGAGGCGCGCTTCTCCGGCGGCGAAACGTCGGCGATGTAGGCTCCGGCGGTGGAGAAACTCGAGGCGCAGATGCCGGACACGATGCGTCCGAGCAGCAGCCAGCCCACCGTCGGCGCCAGCGCCATCACGAGGTAGTCCAGCCCCAGCCCGAAGCAGGAGATCAAGATCACCGGCCGGCGGCCGAAACGGTCGGAGATCGCGCCGAGCAGCGGCGAGAACAAAAACTGCATCGTCGCCCAGGCGGTGGAGAACAGGCCATAGATCTGCGCCGCGCGCGCCGTGTCGCCGTGCATGAACTGCACCACCAGCTTGGGCAGCACCGGGATGATCACGCCGAAACCGAGCACGTCGATCACCACGGTGACGAAGATGAAGGCGACCGCGGCGCGGCGCGCGTGCGGCGATGAGGCGGGTGCGGGCATGTCGATGAACGAGTCGGAAAGGTGTCGATGATGCGTTGGATGGCGGCGAGCCCGGTCGGTCGAACTCAGAGCAATGAGAGACGCGGCGCTTTCTTCGGCTGGCCGCGGGGCACGACGATCCTCCCTGAAAGCGCAAGTCTACCGATCCCTGGGCACGGAAGGGTAAGGCTGCGCGGATCTTCAATCGCCGCGCTGCGCCGGCATGTGGCGTGGACTGCGCTTCACGAATGGGCCTCGGCCCAGGGATCGTAGTCGCCGAACGACCACAAATGGCCTTCCGGATCGCGGCAAGAATAGCCGCTGCCGCCGTAATCCTTGGTTTCCAGTTCGTCCACGATCATGGCGCCTGCGGCCTTGGCGCGGGCGTAGTGCGCGGCGCAATCGGCGACGATCACATAACACGTCTGCGTCTGGCGGCCGCCGATCTGGTCCGGTTGCACCATGTGCTGGCTCCAGGGCGAGTCGTTGTCAGTCGAGCCGAGCATGATCATGCCGCGGCCGAAGCGGAGCTGGGCGTGTTGCACGATCTTGCCGCTGCCATCGGTGTACACCGCGTGCTTCTCGAAGCCGAACGCCCGGCACAGCCAGTCGATCATGGCGTGCGCGTCGCGATAGCGCAGCGAGGGGATCACGGTGACGAGGGTGTCCCTGGCGGGTGAAGTCATGGTTGCACTCCGGTGGTCGAGGTGCGAGCAGGATATCCGCGCTCGGCGCACAGGAATTGTAAAAAATTTCCCACGCTCAGCCCGGCAACGGAATGTGTTGCACGCGCTCGCCGCGCACGGTGAGATAGGCCGAGGGGTTCCAGCCGGAGAAAGCGCGGAAATCGCGGATGAAATGCGCTTGGTCGTAGTAGCCGCAGTCGACAGCGATGCCGGCCCACTCTACCGTTCGGCTGCGCTCGATCATGCGCAGGACGCGTTGGAAGCGGCGCACGCGGCAGTAATACTTCGGCGTGTAGCCCACCTGCTCGCGGAACAAGCGGATGAAGCGCTTGGGCGAGATGCGCGTTTCGCGCGCCAGTTCGCTGATCGTGCGCATCGCCGGCACGCGCTCCAACTCCCGTAGCGCATGCGCCACCGCCGGATGCAGCTTAAGCGGCCGCGCGGCGTAGCTCAGCAACGCGCGCTCCAGGATGGCGAACTTGGCTTGCGGCGTCGGCGTGTCGATCAACTGCTGGTGCAGGCTGTGCGCCCGCGCACCCCACAGATCCTCGAGCGACACATCGGTGTCGGTGAAGGCCTCGGCCGGCGGCGCCAGGAACGGAAACATGCCGCCGGGCTTGAAGTGCACGCCCATGATGCGGCGCTGCTCGGCGGTGTCGAGCACGGCGTGCTGCAGATAGGCCCCGGCGATGCAGATGCCGCGCGAATACTGCGGCGGCCGGTCGCCGAAGCGGCAGCTCAGACGGTCCTCGACGAGGTTCACCACCAGCGCCATGCGGCCGCTCGGCATGACGCGCTCATAGCGATGCGCAGGGTTCGGATGCTCGCAGTACCAGAAGCGGTCGACGAAGTCTGATAACGGCGCCGGCGGGACGTAGACGAGGAGCGTATAAGCCGCGCCACCGGCGTCGCCGTGCAGGATCTGATCCGGAGCTGCTGCGTTTTTCACGATGGCCTGCCTAGTCGGGTCCGGCGTCGCAGAAGTCGAGGAGAGCGCCGCGCGAGACCCAGCGGTCGCCCTGGCGCACGAATTCGTAGGCCTTGGAGCCGCCGCAGCCGGGCGAGGTCAGACCGCGCGCGTAGTTGCACACCATCACTTTGTCAGGGCCTTGGCCGAGCCACACCAGCTCGCGGTCCGGCGGCAGGTTTTCCAGCCTCAGCAACTCGGCGGATTCCGGCGGCGGCGCCGACAACGGCGTCCAGCCGGGCCCCGCCAGCCGGCTGCAATCTTCGATTTTGCGGTTGGCGCAGGCGGCGAGCGCGAGCGCGCTCAGCGCTACGAACGCAAGGCACCAGCGGCGTGCGCCGGTGGCGAGGGGCGGCGTCATGCGGTTCACGGGAATTCCTGACGGGCAGCCGTAGCGCGTACTTTAGCGAAAGCGCGCGGCCCCGATTGGATTCAGGGATGACGGCGCGGTCGAACCTGGTTGAGCAAGCCCTCGATCTGCTTGGCGCACAGCGCGGCCATCTTGGCCGGCGTCGCGCCGCGTTCCACCGGGTCGCGCAGCACCTCAGCCGTGCAGATCAGCGCGGCGCCCAGGGCCGCGGCAAACTGCTCAGTCTGCGTCAGCGCCAGCAGTTCGGCGCGGCTGCGTTCGCCGAGCAGGCGCGCGAGTTCGGCACCGACACGGTCGGCGAATTCCAGGGGATCGGTTTTCATCGTCGTTCCGTCTCCCTTTCCTGCGCTCGAGCTCCGCGATTCTGGAGACATTGCTGTTCCCAATTGCGGCCGTCGAACGGCGCGATGCGCACGTCTTCCACCGTGCCGGGATCGAGGCAGCGCAGATTCACGCTGTAGCCGTCCGGGTGCGAGCGCGGGACGTAAAAGGATTTCACGCCGCACACCGAGCAGAACAAATGCCTGGCGGTGCCGGTGTTGAACCGATAGCTGGTCAGCGCCTCGGCCCCGGAAACCAGCTTGAAGCGCTCGGCGGGGACGATCAGGTGCAGAAAACCGCTCATGCGGCAGATCGAACAGTTGCAGTCGAGCACGTCCAGCCGCGCCGGGGCCTGCACCTCGAAACGCACGCGGCCGCAGTGACAGCCACCCCGGTGGATGACCAGGCGGGATTCCATCGGCATGCGGCGCTCCTGGCCGGACGTGGATCGGTGCAGGCTCATTCCTCCAGCGTGAACCAGATCTTGAGCGAGACTTGCCAGTGCGCGATCTTGCCGTTTTCGACATGACCGCGCTGGTCGGTCACCTCGAACCACTTGATGCCGCGGACGGTTCGTGACGCGCGCTCGATCGCCGTTTTGATCGCGTCGTCGCTGCTTTCGGTCGACGATCCCGTGAGCTCCAGCGATTTGTAGACATGGTGGGTCATGGAGATCCTCCTGACTGAGGAGGCCATGCTACCCCTGCGGGACGTTGGCGACAAAACGGTGCCGACGCCTGGCGCGTGAAGCGGCGGTCGATGACGGGCTTCCGCGAAATGGACAAACACGAGCGCCAGCGCCACGGCCAGCGGGCCGACGAATGTGGCCGCGAGCGGCAGCCTTCCGGAAAAGCCCATGATCGGCGCCGCGCGGAGGTCAGCGGGTCTAGGGGACGATGTCCACCGGAGTCCCGTCCGGGACCAGTTGCCAGATCTCGTCGATCGCCGGATCGCTCACCGCGATGCAGCCCTGCGTCCAGTCCACCGACCAGTGCGAGGGCCCGCTCCAGCCCCAACGGTCATCCACGCCGTGGATCGCGATGTCTTGACCGGGGTCCACGCCGTGCGCCGCCGCCCAGGCGCGATCCTCGGCATTGGGATAAGACAGGTGCAGGGACCGGTGAAAGCGGCTGTCCGGATTACGGCCATCGACCACGTAGTGGCCCTCCGGCGTGCGGCCGTCTCCCTTACGGCGCTTGGGCCCGACAGGGTGGCGACCCAGCGCGATCGAATACGTTTTCAGCACCGTGTTTCCGTGAAACAGAATCAAGCGGCGCTGCGCCTTCTCCACCAGCACCCGGTCGGCCAACACGGCTCCATCGCTGGCTCGCAGCGGCACGCTCGCCAGCAAGGCTCCCGACAGCGCCATCGCCCAAGCCATCCGCGCAAGCCCGCTGGGCCGCGGCCTGAGGATTCCGCCGGCACGGCGGCGGACTTGCGCGATCGTTGCGCGCCCGGTACGCCGTCTGAGCGATGACCGCACCTCGAACCCTCGCTCCCCTCGATGTTTTTGCCCGCGACACGATAGGACAGGTCCTCGAAAACCGCGAGCCCGAAGCACGCCGCCGGATCAAGCCGCCGGGAATAGCAGCTCGTCGAGCGCGTCGCATAGGCAATGCAGCAACAGGATGTGCGTTTCCTGTACGCGCGCGGTGACGGCGCTCGCCGCCCGCAGTTCCACGTCGCCGGGTTTGAGCAGGGTTGCCATGCGGCCGCCGTCGCGGCCGGTGAGCGCGATCACGCCGCCGCCGCATTCGTGCATGGCCTCGATGGCGCGCACCACGTTGGGCGAGTTGCCGGAGGTGGAGATCGCCAGCAGCCAGTCGCCCGGCCGCGCCAGCGCGCGCACCTGCTTGGCGAACACCTGCTCGTAGGAATAATCGTTGGCGATGGCGGTCAGCGCCGAGGTGTCGGTGGTCAGCGCGAGGCCAGGCAGGCCAGGCCGTTCGCGTTCGAAGCGGCCGGTCAGCTCGGCGGCGAAGTGCTGGGCGTCGGCGGCGGAACCGCCGTTGCCGCAGGCCAGCACTTTGTGGCCGGCCTTGAGCGCGTCGGCCAGGGCGCGCGCCGCGCGCTCCAGCGCGGGCAGCGCCGTTTGCAGGGTGCGCCGCTGGGTCTCGATGCTCGCCTCGAAGTGCGAGCGGATGCGTTGCGTCAGCTCCATTCAATCCTCCGCGTCGAAGGCGGCCTTGATCCACTGCGGCGGCGCGTCGCCTTCGAAGACGACGACATCGAAGCGCGCCGACCGCCGGGCATACTGCGGGTGCGCCGCGAGGTAAGCCTGCGCCGCGCGCACCAGACGCTGGCGTTTACGCGCTTGCACCGATTCCAGCGCGCCGCCGTAGTCCGCCCGCGCCCGGCTGCGCACTTCCACCAGCACCAGCGTGCCGGCGTCGTCCATCACCAGGTCCAGCTCGCCGCGCGCACAGCGCCAGTTGCGCGCCAGCAGCTTGAGACCCTGGCGCTGGAGGTGGCGCAGCGCCCGGTCTTCGGCGGCGGCGCCGCGCCGCAGGGCGAACGTCATGGCGCAGCCGGCGGGGCGATGGGTCCCGCCGGCGGCAGGAGCTGCGGGTCGCCACGGGTGGTCTGGGCGCAGATCAGGCCGCGGTGGACGGCGCCGTCCGCCCCCACGCGCAGCGTGCCGGTGGCGCCGGGCAATTCGTCGTAAGGACGCAGACCGTTCTGCGCCAGACGTTGCGCGAGCACGAAGGCGTCGTCGCCCAGCGCATAGAAGCGCGCGAGGTCCAGCGAGCGACCGTTTGCGGCGGCGTTGCGCAGCGCCGCCCAGGTGCCGCCGGGATCGAGCAGCCAGGGCGCGTCGCAGAAGTCGATGCCCGCCAGGTCGGGATCGCCGCTGCCTTCGTTGACGCTGCTGGTGGCGTAGATCGGCATGCGCTCGGCGTGGTAGTACTTGAACTCCGGCCACAGGATGCGCGCCTGCGCGGCGCTGGCGCCGATGAACAGGAAATCGAAATCGTTGCGCCGTTGCGGGTCGGTGCCGGGCGGGGCCTTGGCGCGCAGTTCCTCGAGCTTTTTTTTGTCGTCGATCGCGCGGTAGTGCAGCAGCGCGCGAATCGGGTCGGCCCAGGTTTCGATGTCGCCGCCGTAGGTGGCGGCGTCGATCACGCGACCGCCGAGTTCCGCCAGGCGACTCTGGAAAGCGCCCAGCACGCGCCGTCCCCAGTCGTTGTTGGGCACCAGCGCCAGGGCGCGCTTGAGTCCGCGCGCGGCGGCGTCTTCGGCGGCGGCGCGGGCTTCGTCTTCCGGGGCCAGCCCGAACTGGTAGAAACCCGGCGCCGGCGGCAGCGTCGCATCCAGATAATTGAGCGCCAGCACCGGCCCGCGCGGGTCGGCGCGGTCGAGCGCGGCGACGTCGTCCTTGGTGAGCGGGCCGACGATCAGGCCGGCGCCGTCGTTCAGCGCGCGCTGATAGGCTTGCAGCGCGCCAAGACTGGCGACGTCGTAGGTCTGGATGGACACGGCCGCGCCCGCGCGCGCGGCCGCCTCGGCGAAGCCGTCGCGCACCGCCGTGCCCAGGGCCGCCAGCGGTCCGCTCTGCGGCAGCAGCAGGGCGTAGAAGCCTGGGCGTGCGGACAGCGGCTGGAAGGCGGTGCCCGGCGCAGGAGCGGCCGGCACCACGGGCAGCGGTGCGGGCAGCGGGGTGGGCGCCGCCGGCGCGGCGTTGGGCATCATCAGCGCGGCGAGGCGTTCCTGACCCGGATGGTTCGGATAACGCTCGCGCCAGGCCTCGAACAGCTCCAGCGAAGCCTTCATGCGCGCCAGGTTGGCGAGCTCGATCCAGCCGCGAGTGACGGCGTCGGCGCCCGCGGCGCGCTGCACGGTCGTCGCGTCCAGGCGCGCCGACATCAACCCGTTCCAGAGCGCATCGCGGTTGGCGGCGATCGCGGCCGGATCGGCGAGGCTGCGCTCGCGCTCGACCAGCGTGCGCACCGCCGCCAGCGTGTCGCCGGCGGCGAACAGCGCCTGCGCGCGCTGCAGCTGCGGATCCGGCAGCGCTGCTGGCGGCGCGGCGCCGGGGGCGCCCGGATTCATGGGCGTGGCGCAGCCGGCCGGCAGCAGTGCGGCGAATAGCAACAGGCACAGCGGACGGCGAGCGTTCATCCTGGTGATCGGTTTTGCGCGATGGATTCTGCGGGTCCGGCGCCCGCCAAAAGAGGACGCTAAAGTATGACATGCCGCACCCGCCGCCGAAGACCGCGCCGCCGGCGCAGGATGACCTCCGTCACGAATCCGCGCAGGAACCGCGCGCGGGCGCGCTCTACGTGGTGGCCACGCCGATCGGCAATCTGAACGATCTCTCGCCGCGGGCGCGCGCGATCCTCGCCGGCGTGGACGCGATCGCCGCCGAAGACACGCGCACCAGCGGCGTGCTGCTCAAGCATTTCGGCATCGAGGCGCGGCTCGTCGCGCTGCACGAACACAACGAGGACCGCGTGAGTCCCGAGCTGGTGGCGCGCCTCAAGCGCGGCGAGTGCCTGGCCCTGATCAGCGACGCGGGCACGCCGCTGGTTTCCGATCCCGGCTTCGCGCTGGTGCGCGCGGCGCGCGCGGCCGGCGTGCCGATTTACGCGGTGCCCGGCCCCTGCGCGGCGATCGCGGCGCTGTCGGTTTCCGGTCTGCCCAGCGACCGTTTCGTGTTCGAGGGCTTTCTGCCGCCCAAGCGCGCCGCGCGGCGCGCGCGTCTGCAAGCGCTGGCGCACGAACCGCGCACCTTGATCGTTTACGAATCCGCCCACCGCATCCTCGAGTGCCTGGAGGACGTGGTGGCCGTGTTGGGCGGCGCGCGCCGCGTGGGTCTGGCGCGCGAGCTGACCAAGCGCTTCGAGGAGAGCGTCACGGCTCCCGCGGCCGAGGTGCGCGCCTGGCTCGCGGCGGAGGTCGAGCGCCGACGCGGCGAGTTCGTGCTGGTCATCGCCGGCGCGCCGCAGACCGCCGAGCACGGCGCGGCCGAACGCGTGTTGCGCACCCTGCTGCGCGAACTGCCGCCGTCGCGCGCGGCGCGGCTGGCGGCGGAACTCACCGGCGCGTCCCGGCGTACGCTCTACGAACTCGCGCTGCGCTTGACGCCTGCGGAGGGCCAAGGACAATAGCGCGCTCTCCCGCGCGCCGCGCGCCCACGTATGCCCGAATCGTCCGCATCCGCTGCGCCGCAGCCGGCGCACGACGCCCTCGCCGCGCTGCGCCACCGCGAGTTTCGCGGCCTGATCGGCGGCGTGTTCCTGTTCACCGTCGCGATGCTGGTGCAGGAGGTAGTGCTCGGCTACACGCTCTACGCGCTGACCCGCGATCCGCTGGTGCTGGGCCTGGTCGGGCTGGCCGAGGCGGTGCCGTTCATCTCGCTGGCGCTGTTCGGCGGTCATGTCGCCGACCGCGGCGACCGCGTGCGCATCATGCGCCGCAGCCTGTCCTTCGTGATTCTCGGTTCGGTCGTGCTGCTGTGGGCGACGTGGCCCGCGACCGTCGCGCGCCTGCCGCGGACCGCGCTGCTGGCGATCGTTTACGGCGTGGTCGCGGCGCTGGGTCTGGCGCGCGGTTTCCTCACCCCGGCCGCCGGTTCGCTGACGGCTTTTCTGGTGCCGCGCGAGATCTACGGCAATGCCGCGGCCTGGCGCAGCGTGGCCTGGCAGGCCGGCGCCATCCTCGGCCCCGCCGCCGCCGGCTTCGTCTATGCCGGCGTCGGGCTGACCGCGACCCTGGCGCTGGTGATCGGCTTGGAACTCGCGGCCCTGGCGCTGTTCGCCTTCATCCGTCCGCGCGCCCAGGCGCGTGCGCAGACGGCCGCCCACGACAGCGTGTGGCGCAGTCTCGGCGAAGGCATTGCCTTCGTGCGCGCCCACCGCATCATCCTCTACTCCATCTCGCTGGATCTGTTCTCGGTGTTGTTCGGCGGCGTGGTGGCGATTCTGCCGGTGTTCGCCGCCGACGTGCTCGGCGTCGGCGCTTCCGGGCTGGGCCTGCTGCGTGCCGCGCCGTCGGCTGGGGCCATGCTCACGCTTTTGGCGTGCACGCGCTTTCCGCCCACGCGCGCCGCCTGGCGCAACCTGCTCGTGGCGGTCACCGGCTTCGGACTGGCGACGCTCGTGTTCGCGCTGTCCAAATGGTTCTGGTTGTCGATGGCGGCGCTGTTCGCCACCGGCGCCTTCGACAGCATCAGCGTGGTGATCCGCGGCACGATCCTGCAAGTGCTGCCGCCCGACCATCTGCGCGGGCGCGTGGTGTCGGTCAACAACGTATTCGTGAGCGCGTCCAACGAGCTGGGCGCCTTCGAGTCCGGCCTCGCCGCACACTTGATGGGGGCGGTGCCTTCGGTGATCTTCGGTGCCGCGATGACGCTGGCGACCGTGCTCTACGTGTGGCGGCGGTCGCAAGCGCTGTTCGCGGTGAAGCTGACGTAAGCGGCGCGTCGAGCCGGCCGGGCGCCGCGTTGCCGGCGCCGCTGCGTTGTGCGCCTGGGTGCGCGCGCGGAAGAAACGCACGCCGGCATGGGTCTCGTGGGGTGCCTTGTCCGCGGGAAAACGACGGTCGCGCTGGATGCGGAACAGCGAGCCGCCCACGGGCCGCGGATCGGCGACATAATGTGGACTCGTGGCGGACGCGCGCTCCCGGGGATGGGCAGGATTTCGGTGCGGGCATCTTGGGACGGAGGGCGGGGAAGATGAAGGCTCGGCGTGCAGAACAACCGGCGGACGTGCGCGCCCGCGTGTCCGCGGAAGAATGGCAACTGCGGGTGGACCTCGCCGCCGCTTACCGGCTGGTGGCGCTGTTCGGCTGGGACGATCTGGTGTTCACCCACATCTCGGCGCGGGTGCCGGGGCCCGAGCGCCATTTCCTCATCAATCCCTACGGCTTCCTGTTCGAGGAGATCACCGCCAGCTCGCTGGTCAAGGTGGACTTGAACGGCGGGATCGTGATGGACACGCCGTACTTCATCAATCCCGCCGGCTTCACCATCCACAGCGCGATCCACGCCGCGCGCGAGGACGCGCACTGCGTGCTGCACGTGCATGCGGTGAACGGCGTGGCGGTATCGGCGCAGAAACAAGGCCTGCTGCCGATCTCGCAGCAGTCCTTGTTCGTGCTCGCCGCGCTGGGCTATCACGATTACGAAGGCGTGGCGCTGCGCGAGGAGGAAAAGCCGCGCCTGGTGCGCGACCTCGGCGACAAGTCGTTCCTCATGCTGCGCAACCACGGCCTGCTGACGGTGGGCGCCACGGTCGCCGACGCCTTCCTGTTCATGTATCTGTTCGAGGCGGCCTGCATGATCCAGGTGCGCGCGCAGAGCGGCGGGGGCGAGCTGCTGCCGATCGCGCAGCCCATCCTCGACGGCATCCGCGCGCAGGCCAGCCAGGTGACCAAGGGCCTGGGCGGCGCGCTGGTGTGGCCGGGCCTGCTGCGCAAACTCGACCGGCTCGATCCTTCTTACAAAACGTGAGCGCGGACGCCTTCGCCGCCTGGCACGCCGCGGGGCGGCGCTTCGTCCATCGCGGTCAGGCGATCTTCTATCGCGAGCACGGCGCCGCCGGTGCGCAGCCGGCGCTGCTGTTGATTCACGGTTTTCCCACCGCGTCCTGGGATTGGCACAAGCTGTGGCCGGCGCTGACGCGCGAGTTCGCCCAGGTGCTGGCGCCGGACCTGATCGGCTTCGGGGCGTCGGCCAAACCGCGCCGCTACGATTACTCGATTTTCGACCAGGCCGATCTGTGCGAGGCGCTGCTGCGCGACCGCGGCGTGACGCGGTTTCACGTGCTGGCCCACGACTACGGCGATACCGTGGCCCAGGAACTGCTCGCGCGCGAGTCCGAACGCCGCGCGCTCGGCCAGGAGGGCTTGCGCCTGGAGTCCGTGTGCTGGCTCAACGGCGGACTGTTTCCGGAAACGCACCGGGCGCGGTGGGTGCAGAAGCTCTTGCTCACGCCCCTGGGCCCGTGGCTGGCGCGGGCGATGAACGAGCGCCGCTTCGCGCGCAGCTTCGCGGCGGTATTCGCGCCCGCCACCCGGCCCAGCGCTGCGGAGCTGCACGAGTTCTGGCAGCTCGTGCAGCACGCAGGCGGGGCGCGCATCGCCCATCGCCTGATCCGCTACATCCCGGAGCGACGCGATCACCGCAGCCGCTGGGTCGGGGCGCTGCTGCGCAGTCCGGTGCCGCTACGACTGGTGTGCGGCGGCGCCGATCCGGTGTCCGGCGCGCACATGGCGGCACGCTACCGCGAACTGGTGCCGGACGCCGACGTGGTTCTGCTGGCGCAGGCCGGACACTATCCGCAGCTCGAGGCGCCGCAGGAGACTCTGGCCGCTTTCCTCGCGTTTCAGCGCGCCCTCGGCACGCTCAAATCTTGATTTCGCTGATCTGCACGATGGGCTGGATCGGCGTGTAGTTGGGGATGTCGGCCATGATCTCGGCGGCATGCGGGCCGAACGAGGTCTGGAACGCCTCCACGGAGTCGAACAGCAGGTGGCCCATCGCCACGTAGGTCGGCGGCGAACCGGGCGTGCCGCCGGCCAGGCCCTGTTCCACCGCGATGCCCTTGCACGCCGCGCCGCATTTGTTCTTCACCATCGGCATGTGCGTCTTGCAGTAGTAGTCCATGTCGAACTTGGCGCCCGCTCGATACGGATACAGCACGCTGACTTTGATCATCGTCTCCTCCTCGCGTACGAATGGCCGGTGTGAGGGATTAGAATCCCGGCCGCGCCGTCCGGCAAGCGCAATGGGCGAGGCGGCGCGCGCTGTGGCGTTTCTGACCCGCGCGGCGCCCGGACTCAGGAGCGCTCCGGCATGCGGCGCAGCAGACTCAGGCACAGCGCCAGCGCAGGCGGCAGCAGGAGCAGGATCCAGTGCAGATTGTCCTGCCGCGGAATCGCCGGGCTCAGTTTGAGCAACGGCGTGCAGAGCGCCGCCACCGCGATGATCCAGACCAGTGCGCGCCGCCCCGGACCCAAGGCGCGCGCGGCCGGAGCACCGCGCAGCAGCGCCGGCAGCAGCGCCCAGTACAGCGGATCGAGCAGCAGCAGGTTTTGATTGCCCCAGCTCGCCCAGTGCCGCGTGAATCCCCACATGAGCAGCAGGATCGTGCCGCCGAGGGCGCACGGCAGGGCGTAGAGCACGGCGAGCGCGGTAAAGCCGATGCGCGTGCCGCGCGTCAGCAGCAGCAGCCCGGCCAGGACGAGACCGAGCGCCAGGAACGGCACGCGCAGATCGGGCGTCGCGGCGGGTTCGTCGGGCAGCCGCGCTTGCATCAGGCGGCGTTCCGAAACGACCAGCGGCACGCGCTTGCCGGCGGCCTCGCTCACCGTCACGCCGCGCAGCGCGCGCATCAGCACCATGGGCACGAAGCTTTCCTGCCACAAATCGAGCGGGCGATCGGCGACCGGACCCAGCGCCAGGTCCATGCCCAGGGCTAGCAGGGGGTCGGGCCAGATCAGCCGCACCGCGTCGCTGCGGTAGCTCGCGCGCGTGGGCCGCGCCTGGAGCTGGGCGCGCAGCGCGCCGCCGAGGGCGCGGTCGAGCGCGTCGCGCACCTGCGTGGAGCAGTTGGCGCGGAAATAATCGTAGTCGTACTGCGCATGCTCCGGTCGCGCGTTCCATTCCAGAAAGTCGCGCAGCGCCGCGCGCTGCGGCGGGCTGAGTGCCAGCGCCTGCTCCTCGACCCAGCGGCCCTCCTCGCGATACAGCGCAAGATCCAGCACCAGCGGGTCGGCGGCGATGCGATAGCGCATGAGCCCGCGGGCGAAGTTCAGGAAGAAGTGGCGCTGGTTGAAGTCGAAGATGCCGTAGTTGTAGGCGATGGCGCTGCCGGTGGCCGCGTCGCGCACCAGGATGGCGTTGTGGCCGAAGCGTTCCCAGTAGATCTCGCCGGGGCCGAAAGTCAGCAGGCTGATCGAGAGCGTTTCGCCGTCGTCGGCTTGCGGCTGCGCCTGCGCGGGCAGCACGGCGCACAGCAGGGCGAAGGCGGCAACGAGCAGTCGCCGGTTGGGGAATGGAGCGGGCATGGCGGCATGATAACCGCCGCCGGTGGCGCTTTCAGGTCTGCGCCAGAGCGACTTGCAGCAGATGGATGCGCCGGCTGTCGGCGCGCTGCACGTTGAACTGAAAGCGGTCGATGGTCAGGCTCTCGCCGCGGCGCGGCAGATGGCCGAAGCCGTGCAGCACCAGGCCGGCGACGGTATCGAACTCCTGGTCGGAGAAATCGGCGCCGAAATAGGCGTTGAACTCCGCGATCGGCGTCAGGCCGTTGACCAGGTAGTGGCGCTCGTCCTGCTTGAGGATGTGGGCCATGGCGGATTCGTCGAACTCGTCGTCGATCTCGCCGACGATGGTTTCCAGCACGTCCTCGATGGTCACCAGTCCGGCCACTCCGCCGTACTCGTCCGCCACCAGCGCCATGTGGTTGTGGCTCTTGCGGAAGTCCTTGAGCAGCACGTTGACGCGCTTGGACTCGGGCACGAACACCGCCGGGCGCAGCCAGCGGCGTAAGTCGAACGTCGCCGGATCGTAGCCCGGCACGCCCACGGAGAACTTGAGCAAGTCCTTGGCCAGCAGGATGCCGACGATCTCGTCCTTGGAATCGCCGATCACCGGAAAGCGCGAGTGGCCGGCTTCCACCACTTCGCGCAGCAGGCGCTCCAGCGGCCAGCGCTGCGCCACCACGATCATCTGTGCGCGCGGCACCATGATGTCGCGCACCGACAGCTCGGCGGTCTCGAACACGCCGCGGATCATCGCGGCGGCGTCGGCGTCCACCAAACCGTCCTCGCGCGCCGCCTGCAGCAAGCCGAGCAGGTCCGCGCGCGAGCGCGGCCCGCGCGCCATGCGCCGGGTCAGACGCCGCCACCAGCCGGGGCTGCCGGGCGGCTGGCGGCCGCCGCTTCCCTGTGGAGTTGCGCTCATCGAAGGCGTTCAGTAAGGATCGGGGAAACCCAGGCGGGCGAGGATTTCGCGCTCGCGCGCCTCCATGCGCCGCGCGTCGTCCGCGCGCTCGTGATCGTAGCCGAGCAGGTGCAACACGCCATGCACCACCAGGTGCGCCCAGTGCGCGCGCGGGTCTTTGCCCTGCGCGTGTGCTTCGCGCGCGACCAGCGGCGCGCAGATCACCAGGTCGCCCAGCACCGGCTCGCAGGCCCCTTCTGCTTCGTAGGGAAAGGACAGCACGTTGGTGGCGTAGGGTTTGCGCCGGAACTTGCCGTTGAGCGCGGCGCTCTCGGCTTCGTCCACGATGCGAATGGTCAGCTCGCCCGCGTGCACGCCATCCGCCGCGGCCAGCGCCGCCCGCGCCCAGGCGCGCAAGGTCGAGGGCGCCGGCACGCCGGCGCTGGCGACGCGCCGCTGCACGTTGATGAGGTTCGAAGGCGGCGCGTCCGGCCGGCGCTCAGGATGGTTCACGTTTTTCCCATGCGTCGTAGGCGCGCACGATGGATTGCACCAGCGGATGGCGCACCACGTCGGCGTCGCTGAAATAAGTGAAACGGATGCCGGGCACGTGGGCGAGCACTTCGATGGCGTGCTTGAGGCCGCTGCGCGCGCCCTTGGGCAAGTCGATCTGCGTGACGTCGCCGGTGACCACCGCCACCGAGCCGAAGCCGATGCGGGTCAGGAACATCTTCATCTGCTCCACGGTCGTGTTCTGCGCCTCGTCGAGAATGACGAAAGACTCGTTGAGCGTGCGGCCGCGCATGAAGGCCAGCGGCGCCACCTCGATCACGCTGCGTTCGGTCAGGCGCGCCACTTTGTCGAAGCCCAGCATCTCGTACAGCGCGTCGAACAGCGGGCGCAGATAGGGATCGATCTTCTGCGCCATGTCGCCGGGCAGGAACCCGAGCTTTTCGCCGGCCTCCACCGCCGGGCGCACCAGCACCAGGCGGCGCACGCGATCGCTCTCCAGCGCCGCCACCGCGCTCGCCACCGCGAGGTAAGTCTTGCCGGTACCGGCCGGGCCGATGCCGAAAGTCAGATCGTGCGTGGCGATGTTGCGCAGATAGGCCTGCTGCTGAGGGCTGCGGCCGCGCACGATGCCGCGCTTGGTGCGGATGGAGCGCACGGTTTCGGCGGTGCCGCCGCGCTCCGCGCGCGGCGCGCCGAAGTCTTCGGCCGGGTCGCCGCGGTGCTCGCGCAGCGCCAGGTGCACCGCCTCGCTGTCGATCACCGCGTCCTCGGTCTGCGCGTAGAGTTCGCGCAGCACATGCTCGGCGCGCGTCACCGCCTCCGCCGGTCCGGCGAGACGGAACCGGTTGCCGCGGTTCTTGATCTCCACGCCCAGTCCCAGTTCGATGGCCCGCAGATGGGTGTCGAAGGGGCCGTTGAGATTGGCCAGACGTCCGCCGTCGTCGGGATCCAGCACCAGATCCACGCGGGCGTTTTCGAGGTGCAAGCGGTTCACGCGGCCAAGGGCTCGGCGGGCTGCACCAGGCGACCGCGCAGGGAGTTGGGCAGGGCTTCGGTGATCTCGAGGTCCACGAAACGGCCGATCCATGCCTCGGGGGGCTCGCGCGACAGCGGGTCTGGCGCGCCGTCCGCGATGTCGAAGTTGACCCAGCGGTTGCATGCGGTCCGCCCGGCGAGCCGGCCGGCGCCCTTGACGGCCGGCTTCTCCACCAGCACGCGCTGCACGGTGCCGACCAGGCGGCGGGCGTACTCGGCGCCGAGGCTGCGGATGCGCGCCTGCAGCCGCGCGAGCCGCTCGTGCTTGACCGCCTCGGGCACGTTGTCCCTGAGGTTCGCCGCCGGCGTGCCGGGACGCGGGCTGTAGATGAAGGAGAACGCCGAGTCGAAACGCGCTTCCTCGATGAGCTGCAGGGTCTGCTCGAAATCCGCCTCGGTCTCGCCGGGGAAGCCGACGATGAAATCCGAGGACAGCGCGAGGCCGGGACGCGCCGCGCGCAGGCGGCGGATTTTGTCCAGATACTGCGCGCGGGTGTAGCCGCGCTTCATCATGCCGAGGATGCGGTCGGAGCCGGACTGCACCGGCAGGTGCAGATAGCCGGCGAGCTTGGGTTCGACGGCGTAGGCTTCGATCAGCGCGTCGCCGAACTCGGCGGGATGGGAGGTCGTGAAGCGGATGCGGCCGAGGGTTTCGAAGCGCGCCAGGAGGTGGATCAGCAAGGCCAGGTCGCACTCCCCGCCGTCCGCCATCTTGCCGCGATAGGCATTCACGTTCTGGCCGAGCAGCGTCACTTCGCGCACGCCCTGGGCCACCAGGCTGTCGACTTCGGCCAGCACGTCGTCGAGCGGCCGGGAGACTTCCTCGCCGCGCGTGTAGGGCACGATGCAGAAACTGCAGTATTTGGAGCAGCCCTCCATGATCGAGACGAAGGCGGTCGGACCTTCCGCGCGCGGCTCGGGCAGGCGGTCGAACTTCTCGATCTCCGGGAAACTCACGTCCACCGCCGGCCGGCGCGTGCGGCGCGTTTCCTCCAGCAATTCCGGCAGGCGGTGCAGGGTCTGCGGGCCGAACACCACGTCCACGATCTTGGCGCGCGCGGCGAGCGCCTCGCCCTCCTGGCTCGCCACGCAGCCGCCGACGCCGATCAGGCGATCGGCGCGCGCCGCTTTCCATTCTTTCCAGCGCCCCAGCTCGGAGAACACTTTCTCCTGCGCCTTCTCGCGCACCGAACACGTATTGAGCAGCAACAGATCCGCCGCTTCGGGATCGGCGGTGAGCTCGTATCCGTGGGAGGCCTTCAGGACGTCCGCCATCTTGGACGAGTCGTACTCGTTCATCTGGCAGCCGAAGGTTTTGATGTACAGCTTGGCCATCGACCGGTGCCGCCTGGATTGGGGATTCATTATACCGGGCCGTTGGTCGGAACGGCCGGCGCGGGTTAATCCAAATCGGCGCAGCGATGCATCCAAGCTGCGTCGGTGATCCACCGGCAACGAGAAAACAGCGAGGATGCGATGGCAAGCAGCAGAAAGGCGCAGGGTGGTGCGGCGCTGCTGGCGGCGGCACTGGGGCTGGCGCTGGCGGCCAATGCGACGTTCGGCTACGTACTCAGCCGCACGCCCACCCACGGGCAGCTTTACTATGCAGCGCTGCGCGATCACGGCCACCTCGTCGTTTACGCCGCCGGCCTGCCGGCGGTGAAAGTGACGTGCAAACGGGGTTGAGCCCGGCGGCGCCTTACGGGATCAGGACGAGTTTGCCGGTGACGCGGCGCTCCATCAGATCGCGCAGCGCCTGCCCCGCCTCGGCGAGGCGATAGGTTTTCGGCGCCATCGGCTGGAGCCGGCCCTCCGCGATCCAGCCGAACAGGCGGCGGAAATTTTCCGCGCTGACCTGCGGCTCGCACGCCACGAAAGCGCCCCAGAACACGCCCACCGCCGCGGCGCCCTTGAGCAGCAGGCGGTTAGCGGCGATCTCGGGGATGGCGCCGGAAGCGAAACCGATGACGAGGTAACGGCCGTTCCAGTTGATGCAGCTCAAGCAATCCTGCGCGAGCGCGCCGCCCACCGGGTCGTAGATCACGTCCGCGCCGGCGCCGCGGGTGAGTGTCTTGACCGCCTCCTTGAGGCTTGCGCGCGAATAATCCACCGTTTCGTCCGCGCCGAAGCTCTGGCACAGCGCGAGTTTGGCGGCGGAGGAGGCCGCGGCGATCACGCGCGCCCCGAGCAGCTTGCCGAGTTGCACCGCCGCCAGCCCCACGCCGCCGGCGGCGCCCAGCACCAGCAGCGTCTCCCCGGGTTTGAGCGCGCCGCGCTGGACCAGGGCGTGCAGGGCGGTGCCGTAAACCAAGGGGAAGCCGGCGGCCGTGATCGCGTCGAGCGAGTCGGGCAGGGTCAGCACGCTCTCGGCGGGGGCCACGACTTGCTGCGCATAGCCGCCCACCGGCACCAGTGCCGCCACCCGGTCGCCCGGCTTCACGTGGGTCACGCGCGCGCCGACTTCCAGCACCGTGCCCGCGACTTCCGCGCCCGGCGTGAACGGCGGCGTCGCCTTCATCTGGTACTTGCCCGCGATGATCAGCGTGTCGGGGAAATTCACGCCGGCCCCGGCGACCGCGATGCGCACGCCGGAGGGCGTCAGCGGCGGTTCCGGCAGGTCTTCGTACACCAGCTTTTCGGGCGGTCCGAGTTCGCGGCAGACGATGGCTTTCATGGAATTCTCCTGGCGGGTGGGTGTTCGTAGTGCATCGTTTTGGAGGGACGACCTCGAAACGCTAGCGCCCTGATGGCGCCGGCAGTACCGCGACGCGACCGCCGCCGAGTTCGCGCGCGCCACAGCTCGCGCGCACGGCGTACAGCCAGCCGCGCGCGTCGGCGTGGAGCGGCTCGGCGTACAGCTCCAGCGCCGCGCCGAGGTCGTCGAGCCGCTCGACTGCGAAGCGGAATTCGCGCACCGCGGCGAGCCAGCCGGGCGCCGCGCGCTCGCCGCGTGCTCGCGCGCACAGGCCGCCGTGGATGGCCATGGCCTGCGCGCCGTACTCGATCAGGTGCAGCGCGTCGAGTCGTCCATCCCGGCGCAGCGGGTGGGCGGGATCGAGATGCGTGTGCGTGCGCGCGCGCAGGTGCCGCGCATCCCAGCTCAGCACCTCGGTGATCAGGCACATGCGGCCGGCGTGCGGGATCAGCGCGCGGATTTCCTCGCTTCCGAGCGCGGCGGCGGTCACGGAAGGACGTCCACGCACAGCGCGCCATCGCCGGCATCCTCGAAGGTCGCGCGGCCGGCCGCGCCGCGCGCCAGCAGGCGCAGCAGCGGCAGCGCGCGCAGCGCGGGATTGGCAAGCCGCAGGGTTTCCAGCGCCGCGTCGTCCATGCGGCTGGGTTGCGCGCGCGCGACGCGCGCGATGCGCAGGCGGCCCAGGGCCTGCGGCAAGGCCCGGGCGGACAGCACCAGCGCCACGCTCGCGGCCAGCGCGATGGGGCGCTTTTCGTAGAGCGGCGCCGGCGGCGGCACGTCGTAAACGACCAGCAGGGTGTCGAGATTCTCGCCGCCCGCCAGCAGGGCGGCTTCGAGCAGACCGGCGGCGAAGGAGGCGTCGTAGGCGCAGATCGTATTGGACGGCCCGCGCGCTGCCGTGGCGATGCTCCAGTAGCCGGCGGCGGCGTTGTGCACCGAGTTGTGAAAGTCGGTCGGCGAGAGCTGCGGCGCGGGATGGGCCAGCGTCTGGCAGATGCGGTGGATGATGCCGGTGTCGGCGTCGGAGGAGGCGAACACCGCCGCGAGCCGCTCGGCCGGCAGCGGCCAGCGTGCCAGCGCGTCTTCGGCGGCGCGGAACGCCAGGCGTACCGCCGGCGGTGCGCGGCGGCGCTCGTTGGGCGGCAGAAGCTGCGAGAAAGACGGGGGCAGTTCGGCGGCCACGTGAGGCGCTGCACCGCGCAGTACCGCGCAGGCCGTCGCCCAGTCCGGCAGGCCCGGGGCTGCGATGCCGGCCGCGGCGACGCTGAGCGTCATGCCGTTCATCGGCGCGCCTGCCCCCGCGCGCGTTGCCGCGCTCGCGCCTGGCGCGCGCCACGGCGCTTCACGCGCGCACTCCCAGCAGCAGACTGCAATTGCTGCCGCCGAAGCCGAAGGAGTTGGAGAGCACGCGCCGGAGCGGCGCGTGGCGCGTGCTCATCAGGATGGCGCCTTCGATCCGCGGATCCTTGCGGCGCGTGTTGAGGCTGCGCGGCAGAAAACCTTCGCGCAGGGCCAGCAGCGACAGCACTGCTTCCAGCGCGCCGGCGGCGCCCAGCGTGTGGCCGGTCCAGCCCTTGGTCGAGCTGCACGGCACGTCGCGCCCGAACAGCGCGCACAGCGCGCGGTCTTCGGCGAGATCGTTGGCCGGCGTGCCGGTGCCGTGCAGGTTGATGTAATCCACCTCCTGCGGCGCGATCCGGGCGCGCGCCAGCGCGGCGCGCATGGCGGCGATCGCGCCGCGCCCTTCGGGGTCGGGCGCCGACATGTGATGGGCGTCGCTGCTCTCGCCGTACCCTTCCAGGCGCCAGCGCGCGTCGCCGGCTTCGCGTTCCAGCAGGAGAAAAGCCGCCGCTTCGCCGAGCGACAGTCCGCTGCGTTCGGCGTCGGCCGGCCGGCAGACGTCGCGCGCCACCAGTTGCAAGGCGTGGAACCCGTACAAGGTGGTCAGGCACAGGCTGTCCACGCCGCCGACCACGGCCGCGTCGCACAGCCCGGCGCCAAGCGCGCGCGCCGCGGCGGCGAAAACCTTGGCGCTGGACGAGCAGGCGGTGGAGATGGCCGCGCTCGGTCCGCAAAGCGCCAGGCGCCGGCGCACATAGTCGGCGACCGCATAAGT
>Ga0209581_1000433_pt1 | contig 90931 bp, 88 predicted proteins | sample Coa_R2_FD_187160 | JGI IMG/M metagenome (GOLD analysis project Ga0209581, IMG submission 187160) | Surface soil microbial communities from Centralia Pennsylvania, which are recovering from an underground coalmine fire - Coalmine... | ecosystem: Environmental > Terrestrial > Soil > Unclassified ...
CGTCCAGGCGCCAGCTTCCTACGTGTGCGATGCTCTGCGCTTTCCGCAGGTCGGCTTCGCTTTCGCTCAGGGCGGCCTCGGCCTTTTTCCGCTCAGTGATGTCGCGGGCCGCCGCAAAGAGTCCCACCACGTCTCCGGTTTCATCGCGATAAACCGCCGCGTTATACAGCACCGGCGTTATGTGCCCGTCCCGGTGGCGAATCTCGAGCGGGTAATTCCGAACCTGGCCTTCCTGGAAAGCAAGCTGATACCCGCTCCGTGCGGCTGCGGGATCCGTGAAATAATCGGCAAAATCCGTGCCGATCAGTTCCGTCCGGGAATACCCGGTGGCGAGTTCTGTTGCGGCATTCACGTCGGTGATTTTGCCGTCCTTGCTGATAGTCACAAGCGGGTCAATCGACACTTCAAGCAAGCCGCGGTTGTACGCATTTGCCCGCCTCGCTTCTTTCCTTCCGGCTTCCGCCTCGGCGGCGCGCTGTTTGACGCTTGCTGAGAGTTGCCCCACCGTCAGTGCCGTGATCAGGAAGGCGGCAAGAGCAATGACGTTTTCTGACTCTTCAATCGGAAGGAGGCCTTCGGTCAGCAGGAACACAAAGTTAAGGGACAGAACGCCGATCGCTGAAGCAACCAGTGCGGGTTTGCTTCCCCAGATAAGCGCGGTGAAGAGGACGATCAGCAGCATCGCCAGAACTACAGTAGCGTCATTAATGTGGCGACGAAGCAACAGGCAGACAGCTGTCACCGCTGCAATGCCCCCCAGGGCAAAGAAATAGCCGAAAATTCTGTTCTCCGTGATGCGTACTGACATAACGCCGTGGAGCTTCAGCAATGCGGACCTGTTCGCTTCGGCAGCGGCATGGTTGCGGATTCCGTCATTGATGGGTCCTATGTTCGAACATCGGGCTACCGGCCTGCATGCAGCTTGTCTGCCTCCGCGGGACTTCGCGCGTCTCTACCGGCATCAAAAGCCCGTGCCAAACAGCTCTAAGAAATAGTCTAGCCGCACGAGCAGCGCTCTTCAAGGCAGCAAAGGACTCCACTGACAAAGATTGAACTTGTGTAGAAAACAAAGGGGACCTGCGGCGCGAAGCCGAAGGTCCCCCGTAAATTGACCATTTGCGACCTGCTGTTTCACCCGTGCAAACGGCGGGAAATGAGCTGTTATCAGGCTTTTGCTTTCGCCTTGGCAGCCCTGCGGACGGCCTCCCTGATGGTTGACACTGTAATGCTCTGGCCGTCGGGCGTTCTGGCACCCATGATCCGGACGTGCTCGCCCGCATATTTCTCGAGGTCCGGCAGGTTTTGGTTCGCGATCGGATACACTTTGCCGCCGGTCACAAACACGTATTTGGCCCCATTCTTAACACAGCCGAGAGTGCAACCGTGCGCATTGCCAGCCATCTTGTGATGTGCCCCGCAATTCGAATCGCTGATGTCGCCATAATAGACGCGCTCCTTATAATGACGGCCCTGTTTCGCCGCGGTTTGGGCGGATGCCGTCACCGATAAACACAGCGCGAGAGGAAGAGTGAATAACATCGATACAAGCTTCTTCATTTGAACACGCTCCTGATCAGATTGAGATTGCTACCTCCACAATCGAAAGCATGGTACAAACGGCAGGGTCATAAGTCAACTTTCATACGTGTGTCCCAAAGAAGGCCGGGACCCACATCGCCGCAGGGGAATTCCGGACGACAATACGTCCGCGAAAAATCTTGGGGACCGGACTTGACCTTATTTTCAATGTCGTTGCAGGGCTTTATCAGTGCCTGACCGTCAGTCCCAGCACCAGCAGTGCTGCCATCACGCAGAAGAGGCCACCAAGCAGCCAGTTCAGCCACCTCTTATCAGGATGGTTGACCCAGTAGAAAAGCAGCGCCGAAAGCAGGAGCGCCTGCGGCACCACCTCGAGCCAGCCCCTGAGCTGTAGCAGTACGGGCGTGCGAGTGTAAATCAATCCTTCGACTGATCCCGACGCCGCAGCAAACGTTGACAGGATCCCAAGCCCTACGAGCATCCAGGCCATCAAGAGCCAGCCGTCTCTCTTGCCAAAAAGTCGCTCGCGGAATGGATAAAACACAAGCGCGAAGATCAGACCTCCAATCGGCTGGAACAGCGGGCCCGCCATCACCCAGGGACTGGTGATCGGGCGCATGCCGGATTCAGGCCTGGCCAATTCCGCTGCATAGTTGAAAAAGCAGGCGGCGAGCGCACCCATCAGAAAGTAAGTAAGTGTGTGGGAGTCATCGCCTTGACGGCCAGTGCCGGGAAACGAACCGGAGCGTGTTCCGGGTTAGTCATGCGCTGCTCGAGCCAGCGTTAGTCTGCCCGAATATACAAATGGCGAATGCGAGTGTCAACAAACATTCTCAACAAAACCAAAGGTCTCAAGCGACGCTACTCACGTTCCCTCGGCTTCTCCGGTTTTGGCACAATGCTCCGGGACTTTCTCCTGACGACGCACTTGCCTTCATCGATGAACCGGTCGCGGGCTTGGGTCTTTAAGGGAATTGGGCTTGAATTGTGCTCCCTTTGTTGTTTCCCTGGCTGCACGCTGTAGCGGACTGCTCAAGCATGTTTACCGCCTGCGCCAGAGTGGGAGGCTCCGACAGCCTGACAAATGATTGGGAAATATCCTTGAAATGCACCTGGAGGTGTCTAAACACCAGCTTGCTACCGTCAAGATCGACCTGAAGGTACGTTTGTCTCCAGTCTCCGCCTGACACCTTCGACTGTTCCATCACGAAATGTCCGCCCCGCTGAAGGGTCGCAAGGAACCCCCACCCGAACTTCACGTCTTTGAACAGGAGGCCGTCGATTTTCGTTAGCCGGTGACTTGCGGGATCCACCCAAAGAGTGCCTCGCATGCCCTTCAACAGGTAGGCCTCACGGGAATTGGGTTGAAATCGCGGATTGGGATAAAATTCAATTTCAATCCATCCTGAACCTTGCTGCTTTCCATGAAATTTGAAGATGAAAGCATTCGGAACCGCCGCCATCAGCTTTTCGACCCGCTCCGATTGTTCTTTCTGGTCCTGCTCCCGGTTGCGCTGGGTCTGGGGATCAGTCGCCAACCTCTTCAGCGAATTGGCATCTGCCCGGCACCGTGATTGCGAGGGCGGCTTATTGTTAATCGACACAACCTTGCCAACCTCGCCCTGTGGAGTTTCGATTTGAATGGTCGTCTTGGACCCTTCAGGGGTTATCTCTTTTTGAACATACTGATAATAGTTCCTGGGGTTCCGGCGGGCGTTATCTTCATTGCGCGCAACTTCCTGGACAAGCTCACGCGCGCCTGGTCGGGGCGGCGGATCGTCACTGGATGCTGCAAACAAATGAGGGCCTGTCGCACAGAACAACAGGCCAAGGATTGAAACGCAGCATATCCCCTGGCGTATCCCTTCCAGCGCGACTTTTGCAGAACCGCTCAATGGCATCATGGACATTCGCCGTATCGCAAGAACAGCTTTGGTCCAAAATAGAACCAGGGCGTCCGCCCCGCACAGCATCAGTCAGCCTGTGCTAATTGAGATTACCAGCCGCTGCCTCACGTTCGCGTGATTTCCCTTCTCTGCGATTAGCAACCTGCGAAGCGGAATCGCTTGATTCTTCCCCGGCGGCAGACTCGTCGAGCATGAACTGTTCCCGCATTGCTCTTACAAGCAAGTCTGGTTCCGTTTGCAGCAAATCGCAAGCCATTGATTAATTTCGGAGTTAATGGCCGACGCCAGCCCACTCGGTCTTTCGGTGGGGAACAAAATTCCATCGGCGGGAATTTCTGATGGCTGGCAGAATCCTCACTTCATTCTTCGCGATGTGTACATTCAGGATTCAATCGATTCCTGTAAACAGCGCTTAACAACTCCATCGGGCAAGTGACATCCCGCACATCATCAAACTTCAACTCGCGGAAGGCGGCGGATCGGCGGCGATTCCCAATCTGAAATTCGCAGCGTTACAAACCAACTCTGCGCCGCTTGCTGCAACTCGTCTTTGAAACACTTTTTGTGTTCGGCAGGCGATTTATCGGCAAGACGGCTGATTGTTGTGCTTCTGTCTATTTGATTGAAAGTGCGCAGCAGGCAGCAGGGCAAGAGCGTACCCGCCGTCTGCAGAATCCTGCCAGCAGCCGCCGATAACTGCGAAGCACGAGTCACTGCCACTTAGTACCTGTTTCTCGACTTCGGCTGCCAGGCGGAGGAAAGCGTGTCTGGATTGAAGCCCTGCGAAACCGCTCTCGAGGTGGCGTAGCGGTAGAGCGCCGCAAGGAAAATGCCGTGCGTCGAGGCGCTCACGACGGCAAGAAAGATGAAGTAAATCACCATCAGCGATGCGCCGACGGTCAATCCTGTGCCGCCGGCAAGGGCGCCGCCGAAAATGGGCAGCAGGACGCCCGGCACTCCAAGCAGGAAGAAAATCAGCCCGAAGCTGAACGTGCCCACCACTTCCTCACCCCAGTTCCTGCGGAAAAGTTCCGCCGAACGCTTCAGAGCTTCGATCGGTCCGAGATTTTCAAAGGCCAGCACAGGAACGACGAAGAAAGTGGCCAGCGTCCACGCGATCCCCACCAGGCTTGCAACCAGCCGGCCGATCAGGCTCGATCGATCTTCGATCATTCGCAAGACCATGCCAACTGTGGCCGCCAGTACCGCCCACTGGAAAATCACTCCAACGCGGCTCCAGGCAACGCGAAGGCCGTCACGCACCGTGGGATCTCCGCCCTCGAGCCGGATGGATGCAGCGCTGACCAGTGCTGTATTGAAAAATACGATGACAAAGTAGTTCGCGATGTAGAAACAAAACACGCCGATGAGCAGGGTCAGACTGCCTGGATGCCACGCTCCCTGCGCGGCAATAGCTGCTTTGATCTGCGGGTAAAAGAACACCCCACTCCCGGCTAGCAGCGAAACCGTCACTGCGATGCAGGCAATCGCCGAGAGGACCGGCAGCAGCATCAACTCCTCATCCTCCCGCAGAATGGCAAAACTCTGCTTTACCAGCGTCCACGTGTTACTGATTCTTCCCATTGTTCATCTCCTGGTCGGCCATTGGAGTCATATCGAATCCCTGTTCATGAAACAACGTGGCTCTAACCCCTGAAATTCTGATGTGGGCATAAATCGCATATCCGAATCCTATGATAATATGCAGCGTCGCTTTCAGGGCTGCAAGACATTGGGGCGTTTCGTGGTAATGATCGCGCTGGCCGGCCCTGAACGTTCGAACGGGCTATGAGTTATCGCTCATGAGGCAAGAGTTTGTTTCACAAGCCAAAGGCTTCGTTTGCAACTGAACAAACAGCGGGAGACCATCGTGTATAACCGGCGAGTAATTCGTATCGCATGGATGCCATTGATGTTCGCCATCATGTGCTGGAAGCCTTTGGGCTGTTTCGCGCAAGACCCGCTCGCCAAAACTCCCCCAATGGGATGGAACAGTTGGAACCATTTCGGCTGCAAGATAACGGATTCTATCGTTCGCGCGCAGGCAGACGCGATGGTTTCCAGCGGCATGAAGGCCGCTGGCTATGAGTACGTCAACATCGATGATTGCTGGGAGGGCAGGCGCGATTCGCAGGGCTTCATTCATCCGAACTCGAAGTTTCCTGACATGAAGTCGCTGGCAGAGTACGTGCACTCTAAGGGGCTGAAGCTCGGCATCTACTCTTCCCCCGGGCCCAAAACGTGCGCGGGATACGAAGGAAGTTACGGGCACGAACAACAGGACGCCGAAACTTACGCAAAGTGGGGCATCGACTATTTGAAGTATGACTGGTGCAGCGCCCGCTACGTCTATCAGCCGGAGCAATTTCCCGCGGCATTCGAAAAGATGCATCAGGCCCTGCTCAGCACCGGCCGACCCATTGTTTACAGCATCCACGGCCGTGGAAGGGTCTGGGCGTGGGCACGCTCAGTCGGCGCAAACCTCTGGCGGACGACGGGCGATATCAAGGACGATTACAACCGCATGATCGCGATCGGGTTCGGGCAGAGCGGCCTTGCACAGTTCGCCGGGCCGGGTCACTGGAACGATCCGGATATGCTCGAAATCGGCAACGGCGGCATGACCGCCGGCGAGTACCGCACGCATATGAGCCTCTGGTGCCTGCTGGCCGCGCCGCTGATCACCGGCAACGATCTCACGCGGATGTCGGCTGAAACGCTGGCGATTTTGACCAATCCTGAAGTCATCGCCATCGATCAGGACCCGCTGGGCGTGGAGGGTCATCGAGTGTGGGAAGAAGGGCCACTTGAAATCTGGATTAAACCTCTGGCCGACGGCAGCAAGGCAGTCGGATTATTCAACCGCGAACAGTCCACCATCAGGATCACCGTAAAGTTCAGCGACATCGGCATTGGCGAGCGCGCTACCGTTCGCGACTTGTGGGCGCGCAGGGACCTCGGAACCTTCACGGGCAGTTATTCTGCCGACGTGGAACACCACGGCGTCGTCCTTATCAAAGTGACATCCACAGAGTAGCGGCGCGCTCGGAAGAACCGCACGCGCCGGTCATACGATCGCGCGGACCTTTGCAATTAGCGGCTGAATATTCAATCATAGAGAGCGCGGGCAGAGTTGTTCGTCAACCTGAGTGAGGCGAGATCCATATGCCCACAGGGCCTCAAAACCTTGCGGAACGCATAACGCTCGATTGGCCGGAAGACTGGCGAAGCCTCGAGAGAGGGCGGACGCGCGAACAATTCGAGCGGGATGTCTTGCCGAAATATCTTTCGGTGCAGCGCTGGTTCGCATCCAAGGGGACACAAATCCAGCGAGCAGTTTTGAAAGAGCGATTTGAATTTACAGCGCTGGAGGGCAACTGGCTGCTCGCTGTCTATTCTGCTCATCTGGCCGACGGCCGTTCGGAGGACTATTTTCTGCCGCTGGCCATCGCGTGGGACAGACATTCAGCAGCCGCGGCATCCGCTGATTCTGCGCAGACCCTCGCAAATATCCGCAACCGCAACCAGACCGGGGTCCTGATGGAGGCTCTATTCGATTCTCGCTTTATCTCTGGTCTCGTCCGGGCCGTGGAAGAAAGCAAGACGTTTTCCGATTCGGGCGGCCAATGGCGCTTCAGTCACACGAGCGCCTGTCAGCCCTTGCAAGCAGCGGATGCGCGGAAAATCAGGAAGATCGGCGCGGAGCAAAGCAACTCCAGCATTTTGATCGCGGACAAATTGGTTCTGAAAGCTTACCGCAAGATCGAACGCGGCATTCACCCGGAGCTTGAAATCGGGCGTTACCTGACCGAAGTTGCACACTATCGCAACACGCCGCCGCTGGTTGGTGCCATCGAGCGCTTGCCGCCGGACGGGCAACCGACGGCGCTCGCGGTCATTCAGGCCTTTGTTCCGAACCAGGGTGACGGATGGTCGTTCAGCCTCAGCCACCTGAAGCAACTGTTCGGTGGAGTTCGTCAGGGGAAGACGGACGTTTCAATCAATCATTCTTACATCGCACTGATGGAACGCCTCGGCACGCGTATCGGTGAACTTCAAAAGGCGTTTGCTATCGAAACCGATGATCCGGGCTTCCGCCCCCGGCCCATCACGGCAGAAGATGTTAAATCCCGGAAGCATGAAATTCAGTCTGAGGCCGAGACCACTTTCGGGCTTCTTGCAACCGCTGACCGTCTGTTGCCGCCCGAACTGAAGGGCCGCGTGCAGGCTCTGCTCGATCAGCGCCGGCGCGTCTTAAACATGATCTCCTCTTTCGAGTTGCGCCCAGGGCAAACTCTGATGAAGACGCGCTTCCACGGCGACCTGCACCTGGGGCAGGTCCTTGTATCCGACGACGACTTTTACATCATCGATTTTGAAGGCGAGCCTGCGCGCCCCTTCGCTCAGCGGCGCTCGATGCAAAGTCCGCTGAAGGACCTCGCAGGCATGCTGCGCTCGCTGGATTATGCGGCATGGTCAGCCTTGTTCGAATGTGCTGCGGACGGTGCAGACGAAATCGCAAGCCTGGAAGAGGCTGCGACCGATTGGGTCCGGGCATCATCAGCGGCCCTGATGCGAGGTTACAAAGGCGCCGCTGAAGGTTGTCCGTCTTATCCCGCAGATCCTGAAACGTTCAGACAATTGCTTGACCTGCTGCTCCTGGAGAAAGCGCTTTATGAAATCAGGTATGAGCTTGCCAACCGCCCTTCGTGGTTGCGCATTCCGGTTGAAGGTATCCTGAATCTGCTGGCCCATCCCCAGGGTTATTAGTAAGCTCTATTCCCTCCTTTGCCGTGCTCATCGCCTATTGAGCGAGGACCACCATGGAATAGATTTTCAGACCCGGGACCGCGATCTCGCCGCTCGAAGCTCCGTGTGAAATTGCGAGCGACGTTGGCTGCGGAAGGTCCGGCGAAAGAAGTGTCGCACTGCGATATTTCTTCTTCAGTTCGATTTTGATTTTGCCGGTGGGGACAGTTTCGTAATTCAAGAGATGAATGATTTCACGGCTGCTCGCAGGCTGCTTTACGACGTTATACAGAATCCCGGGGGACGATTCAATCGTTGGCACATTTGAATTCTCGTGCTGGCGCAGCTCCGCAGCAAGCCGATCTAGCGGCGGCATCTGCTCGTAATAAACGCATTCGCCTTTTCCGAGCCTCCGTCCGAAAAACGACGGGCGCGGCCTTTTGTTGCCATCCTGATCCAGACCGGCCGAAGGTCCTGCCACTATAAGCCGGCCACCCTTGCGCACGTAATTTTCAAGCGCGATGAGAGCATTGTTGCTGACGACATCAGCCTTCAGGATTGCCACCTCGGAGTAATGCGAGAGCGCACGTGGGTTCAGGTCGTGCTCGTAGATTACATCGAAGAGAACGTTACGTGCGGCAAGGCCATTCAGCAAATCGATACCCCGACTGGCGTCATCAAGCACGACGGCCACTGAGGCAGCCGATTCCGCATCCGCATAATACGCCGCATGAGCGGCAAAGAACCGGTTGTACCTGGCGACAGCAGCCCACAGCCTTAGGGCATCAGGGTCGTGGTTCCATAAGGCGGTTGCCAGCGCATCCTCAACAAACAGTTCGTTCGCCGCGCCAAAGCTCATTGCTTCCGCCATGGCGAGTTGCTGCCTTTCCGGCGACATCGGCTTCGCCTCGCGCGCACCGAATTCGTGTCGGCCGTCTTCCACAAGATTGAGCTTCCAGCCGCGGGAAAGGCCGTCCAGCGTTCGGAACAGCCCTGCATTGTTGACGAGATATCCGCCATCCGCGGCAAGCAGGTATTCTTTGTCGCGCATGCGGCGAACGTGCTCCGTGTCATAGATTCCGGGCTCCAGGCCATCCTCCGTCGTCATGGCGTTCGTCAGCCGGTTTAGCACATAGGTTCCCCTGTGGAAGTTTCCCATCAGCATAAAATCCTTCTTCTGACCTGAGCCGTACTGATAAATCATATGGTAGATATTCATCAATTGCGCAATGTCTGGAGCAAAGTTATTGTCATAATCAACGCCGTCCGCGCCGGCTTTAATCGCCAGATCGACGCGCCGGCGCAGGTAGTCCTGCCAGCCGGGATTCGAAAGGTCAGCCGTGTAGCGGCTGATATATCCAAGTTTCCTGTATGCCGCTGCGCCGTAAGGAACAGGCTTGCCATCTTTCCCGATCGCCGTCCAGCCTTTCGATTCCGGAACGTTTTGGTACATGTCCTGCCAGAACATGTTGGAGATCGACTCGTACGCCATCACGTGGATGCCCTGCCGGTGGCACTCTGCAATGTAGCGCGCAAGCTCCTCCTGCTGCAGTCGTTCCGTCTCGTTTGAAAAGCCGTTGCTGAACGTCACCCAGATCATGTTGATGCCGGCATCGCGCAGCAGGTGGATACTCCTCAGGTCATACCAGTGGTCCATCGCATAAAGATGGTTCGGGTCCGGCGGCCAGAAATTCGGCCAGCCGGAAAGGATCGCTTTCGCAACCTCAAGCCGCCCTCCGTCCCATCGCGCAAAACGGACCATGCCGTTCCTCGCCCACGCAGGCACTGAATCCCGCGCAGGGCCTGCCGGCCATTTGATCGCCTTCACGGCCGTCATGCCGTTCGCTCTCTCAACAGTACTCTGGCAGGCAAGTCTTGCCGGACAAATCCCAGTGGTCATCATGGCCAGAAACATGAATTCCATCAGACGCAGCTTCATGAAGGCTCCTCAACACAGGCGCGGCCCCGTTGGTTCAGCAATGCTCCCAGGGCTCGTCCAATAGACTGGTATCGGGCATTCTATTATTTTTTCCTGCGGGATTCGTTGCTTTTGATTCGCAATTTGATTATTTTTCTGATGAGCGCAGCCGGCACCTTTGCACCACGCGGAATCTGCAGCGTGCTGCCAACGACTTTTTGAGCGGCCAGTTCCTTGGCGAAAATCTTCTTGTCCTCGGCCCTGATCCAATAAAAACTGCAATGGTTTTTGTGTGCCGCGAAATAGGCCAGCCGTCCGTTCTGGCTGTAATACGGCATGCGGTAACTGATCGATTCTTTGGCCTGAGGGGCAGCAGTCTTGATGACTCGCCGCAACTCTCTTAACGTATCCCGGGCCCATTCGGGGGCGCTGGCGATATAATCATCAACATCCTGCGGTTCTTTTTTCATTCGTGCTCCCGGCTGTCAGTATGCAGCCAACATTCGTCTTTATATATGGTTCTCTCCTGTATATCTCTTGCGGGTCAGGGACAGCAAGACAATTCATCTCGGCTGCGGAGAGTGCGTTTGGGGCAACCGCATCATCGCCGCGACTTGGCAGAGCCACGTACCATGCGGTACGTGGCGGAGAGGGTGGGATTCGAACCCACGTCACGATTTCTCGTGAACACGCTTTCCAAGCGTGCTCCTTCAGCCACTCGGACACCTCTCCGTGTCTCGGCATGCGTTGCAAACTTGCTTGAGGTTTCCCGCGACGAGGTTCCGGCAAGTTTGTGGCTCCAATGATTTTAGGGCTTCCGGGCCGGTGACCGCAAGAAGAAGCCACCGCGCCTTCGGACCGTGCGATACGCACGTCACAAAATGGTGCTGCGATTTGGCTGGTTTTGCTGCAAGATAGTTGATCGCGCACCCGGCCGGAAGCGCGGAGGCTTCGGCACTCGCCGAGGATCAATGAAGGCGGCCTGCGTGAAGGTTGGGTGGAGACGGCCGCCATCGCCTTAATCTCCCGGTGCGCCGGCAATGAAAACGCGCGATGAGCAATTCTTACTTCAAATCCCTGCTGAAGACCTTCAGCCACAGGTCGAGGACGAAAAAGTTTCAGCTCTTTGAATCGCTGTTCCATCCTCGCCCGGAAGATCGCGTGCTCGATATCGGCGCAAGCGGAGAAGTTTTTCTGCGCTACACGTTCGAGGATGTGTATCCATATCCGAAGCGCATCGTCGCAGGCGGATACGATTTGCGCGAAATCAGGAGCGCCAGGCAATTCTATCCGGAGCCGACGTACGTCGTTTTCGACGGCTGCTCCCTGCCCTTTCCCGATAAGGCGTTTGACATCGTGTTTTCCAACGCGGTGATCGAACATATTCTGGGGCCGGGTCGGCAGCAGCAATTCGCAAGAGAAGTGATGCGCGTGGGCAGAAGCTGGTTTGTCACAACGCCAAATTACTGGTATCCGTTTGAGAGCCATTACCATCTGCCGTTCATCCACTTCCTGCCGGAAAGCTGGCGGCGCCCGTACAACAGCCTGCTCGGAACGCACATTCCCAAAGGCCGGACGCAGGAACTGGCGCTGCTTTCCGCCGGAGGATTGCAGAAGCTCTTTCCGGCCGGTTGCATCGAAAAAGTCCGCGTGACTTTCTGGCCGGAGACGCTCGTCGCATACTACGTTGATCCTGCACGCATCCGCGACGACTCGGCGCGCTAGGTTTCCGTGCTGCACGCGGCGCGGAACATCAGAACCACCAAACGGCACAGGAACTGCACGCCCCTTGACCGCATCTCCCCGAAGCACTACACTCTGATTGAGTGCGCCTGTAGCTCAGATGGATAGAGCGGTTGCCTCCGGAGCAACAGGTCGGGGGTTCGAATCCCTCCAGGCGTACCATCTGACTTCAACACATTCGATACGGACTCCCATTCCATTGACCTTCGTGTTTAAGATATTGCAACGTGCCGCACGCAAAGCTGGGAACGCTATCCAAATGGGTCTGAGTAACTCCCTTCCTTCGTGGACCGGCTGAATTCCGCCAGCCAGTCGGAAACCTACGAGTTTCTGGATAATTTCACCTGGATTCTCGGCCGACACACGATGAAGTTCGGCGCGGACCTGCGCAAGATTCGAGCCATCACTCCTCTTGGCTTTTTCGGCGCTGACAATTACGGCACTTTCAGCTTCAACGGCATGTTTACGGGAAACGACTTCGCCGATTTCCTTCTCGGCCTGCCGAACGAGTCCGATTTGGACAATGTGACGCAGGACAATAACGGCAACACTCACCAATTTGCTCTCTATGCGCAGGACGCATTCCGCGCAAGTCCACGCCTGACGCTCGATTACGGCCTCCGATGGGAATACCATCCGGGCTACACCGATGCCAGTGGCAACATTGCGAACTTCAACAATCACGTCCTGCACTCCGGGCAGGTGCTTTACCCCGACGGCTTCGCTGGAATTCTCTCCCCGGCCTTCCTTCAGTCTTTCGACGCCTGCCCAAATCCCGCCATCCCGGCCACAGCGGGAGATCCCATGTCGATGAACGGGGCGCCCTGCACTCCGGTGGTTTCGGCGTCCCAGGCGGGTTTTCCAGAAGGGCTTCGCGCCACATCGAAACGGTTCATGCCGCGATTTGGCTTCGCCTACAAGCCGTTCCACAACGACAAAACGGTTTTGCGCGGAAGCCTTGGTGCTTATGAGGCGGCGAGCATGGGCAGTGTTTATTACTCGCTGACCGGAACGGCCCAGGCTTTCACGCGGCAGTTCCTGAATTCGCAGGGACCCGGCGGGCCGGCATTTGCATGGCCGCAAACAGGCACGGGCGGCGCTGGATTCGGAGCACCCCAGTACGGTACCGCTTACTTTGGAACGGCCAATCAGGTGAACTGGAAGGAGCCTTACTCTGTCCAGTGGAGTCTTTCCGTTGAGCGCAACCTTGGATTTGATACCGGGCTTCGCCTCTCCTACGTCGGTATGAAGACCACGCAACTGGTCTGGGCGCCGAACTGGAACCAGTCGCTTCCATCGACCACGCCTTATCAACTTCAGCCGCTCAGTTCCCGCCCTTTCCCCAACTGGGGGGTTGTTAACGCGCGCGACATCGGCGCCACGGCATACTACAACGCCATGGAAATGGAAGTCCGCCGGCAGATGGGCGCAGGGCTGACCTTTGACAGCACTTACACCTACGCCCGCAATCTCGCAGACAATCAGGGCCCCTCGAGCAACGGAGGCTTCTGCGGCGAAACGGCGTGCAACCGCTCGGGCGACCTTTATAATCGAAACCTCGAATACGGAAACACCTACGCTCCGCGCCACCGCTGGTTGACCACGGTGATCTATCAGCTTCCCTTCGGAAGGGGTCAGCGTTTCGCAAAATCCTCCAACCCCATCCTCAACGGCATTATCGGTGGCTGGCAACTCAGCAATATCCTCGAAGTGCAATCCGGGCCCTTCCTGACTCCATACTTCTCCGGTGCAGATCCTTCGGGAACCGGCATCGGGCTTGAAGGCCGCAACCAGTTGCCGGACCGCGTGGGACCAGCCTCGCCCGGCAATCCCAATGCGAGCCAGTGGTTCCTCTCTTCCGGGTTCGTGTGCCCGGGTGGAGATTGCAAGGCAGGAACATCGGCGGCTGACCCACCGATCGGGCGCTTCGGCACTGCAAGCGTGGGCAGCCTGCAAGGCCCCGGCACCATCGACTGGGACCTCGGACTGGCCAAGAACTTCCGGCTGACAGAACACGCCACACTTCATCTCGAAGCTTCTTTCGTGAACGTGCTGAATCATGTTAATCTGGCCGCCCCGGACATGAAGATTACGGACATCAATAACCCGGCGCAGGGCCTTTGCGGCTTTGGCTGCATTACGGCCGCACAGGGGCTTTATGAATTCGCCGGCGCACGTGAAGGACAAATCGGGGCGCGAATTGATTTCTAAAACCCAGTAACTGAGCCTGACGGCCTGGAGGCAACCGGAACTTTCCACCCTCCAGGCCCGGCTCCGGAATAGATGAGGAGACCTTCTCCATCTCCCATCGCGGGGCTTCATCACGGGACCAGCAACGGCCTCCCTCAATCCCATCTGCTCAATCTCACCTGGCGAGTTTTACAAATTACGTTGACGACATCTTCCGCAGGGGCGCTGTCCTCAGCACCAGAGCCCGCCGGCGGCGACATGGGCGCTACACCAAAGGCGGTCACTATAATTTGTAATCTTTGACAGTCGGTCACGGAAAACCGGACGCACAAGCTGGAAGCCGCTGTGGGTGGGTACACTTCCTGCATTTTCGTACGCGGTGCCGGCTGTCGATCGCGTGCGCGAACTGCTGAAAGAAATTGGCATGCCAGCCCGCCTGAGCGTCCTCGAAATCCGGCGCGAAATGGTTCCGACCCTCTTCGCGAAAGTTATTGAAAACGCCTGCCACTCGTTCAATCCTCAGCCGTGCGCGGAATCCGACATGGCCGCACTGTACGAAAAGGCCTTGTGACGGATTGCACTTCCCGCGCAAGCCGGCTGACGCTAAAATCGAAGCTCTGGTTTTCAGCACATCAGCACGAGGCTTTTGAGGACCACGATGAGCATCGCAACAAACCATCCCGGCATTGTGACTGTCGAGCAAATCCGCGCTCAGTTTCCGGCGCTTGAGCGGCGCCACAATGGTCATCCTGTGGCATATTTCGACGGGCCAGGCGGCACGCAAGTGCCTCACGCCGTCGCCGACGCCATGAGCGAATATCTCTTTCACCACAACGCCAACACGCACTGGGCCTTCCCGACCAGCAGTGAGACGGACTCGATCATCCGCAGCGGGCGCGAGGCGATGGCGGACTTCCTGAACGCCAGCCCCAAGGAAATCGTTTTCGGCCCGAACATGACCACACTTACGTTCCACCTTTCGCGGGCGCTCGGGCGCGCATACGGTCCCGGCGACGAGATCGTCGTGACCGAACTTGACCACCACGCCAACGTTGATCCGTGGCGCGCACTCGAAAAGGACCGCGGCGTCACGGTCCGCAAAGTCCGCATGATTGCAGAAACGGGTCAGCTCGACTGGCGCGACTTCGAGGCCAAAGTGACGAATCGGACGAAGCTCGTGGCGGTGGGCGTGGCGTCGAATGCCCTCGGTACGATCAACGACGTGCGCCGCGCCGCTGAGCTTGCGCACGACGCGGGAGCGCTCCTTTTTGCGGACGCAGTCCATTCCGCCCCGCACGTCCCCACCGATGTGACGGCGCTCGGCTGCGATTTTCTTGCCTGCTCGGCGTACAAGTTCTACGGCCCGCACATGGGCGTGCTCTTCGGCCGCCGCGAACTGCTCGAATCGATCGACTTCCCCAAGCTTGCGCCTGCTCCCGATGTGCCGCCCGAACGCGCCGAGACCGGCACGCTGAATCATGAAGGCATTGCGGGAACGGCAGCGGCCGTGGACTTTCTTGCCTCGCTTAGCGCGGGCGCAACAAGGCGCGAGCGGCTCGCGGCGGCGATGGCTGGACTCGACGCGCGGGGCCGCATGCTGGCAAGCCGGATGTGGAACGGGCTTTCGAGCATCGCCGGTGTCAGAGTGTTCGGACCCGGCCCGGCGGAGCCGCGAACGCCGACACTCTCGTTCGCCGTCGAGGGAGTTACGCCTGATGAAGTTGCCGCGCATCTGGCAGAACTGGGAGTGTTCGTTTCTCATGGAAACTTCTACGCCGCCACGGTCGTGGAGCGCCTCGGCTTCGGCAATCAGGGACTGGTGCGCGCAGGTTGTGCGTGTTATACGACCGAGCAGGAAGTCAGCCGGCTGATCGTAGGCGTCCGGGAAATCGCCCGGCGGAAAGGGCTGAGGGGCCCGGCCTGATAGGCTACATTAAGGCGGCTGGGGACCTCTGAACGGTCGGACATTTGCAAATGGGGCGGTTTTAAATCATCATTTGTTTTCAATAAGATAGCAGGGTTCTAATTCAGGTCTTCTCCGGTTCGTTTTTCCACAGGCGCCTTTTTTCGACAACTTCTCCGCTTCGTTTTCCGGTTCGTTTTGTCCCATTTTGAATGGCCGCACCTTTGTTTTCAATAACCTCTCCGGTTCGTTTTTGCAAAAACCGGATTTTTTGTCCCATCCCGCTCCCCTCACAGGCACAGAAAAGGCTACAATGCTTGGCCTTGAAAACCCGTCCGCATCCGGGTACGACCGGGGACGGGAACGAAGTCCTCGCCCCCATGGGCTGCGTTCCGCCAAGCCGTCTGATAGACTAGCATAGTAGCGTACCGCGTGTCAAGCTTTTTCTGCGCGGAGGACGCTTACCGCGACGGCCGCCCGGAGGACGTGCCCGGTCCCTGCAGGCCGCGCAGCTTTGCGGGCCGCTGCGTTCCGAGGCGGGCTTTCAGCAGTTGTGCCTTGCGGGTCATTCGTTTGCCGAGTTTTTGATTCAAGAACCGGCCTTTGCTCATGCTGATTTCATTATCTCACGGCATTTTGGTTCACACTGCGGCAGCTTCGGGCGCCTTTTGCCTCACGATGACCGGGCCGGAACATATTATTTGTGACCGGCCTGCCAAGCGACGCCGGATGGCCATTCTACGCGGACCAGTGAAACCGCCTGGCGCGGCAGGTCAAACGAAAGATCAACCTGACCCGAGCGGGCCGTGAACCAGCGCGGCGAGGTCAGGAGTTGAAGCTGGCCCGCGGCCTTGAATTTTGCAATCTGGTCTGCACTGGGATTTTGCGGCGACCCCATGGCCTTCCAGAGGGTGCAGGAGTTGCTATGGTCGTTGTCGATGCGGTAATGCGTGATGAGCACGCGACCGGCATCTTCAGGCAGGCCGCTAATGCGAAGATTCACTTTTGCGGGCGGTACACTGTCTGAGTTGTCGCCATAATTCCAGACGAGAATGCCAATGGTGCTGCCGTTTCGCGTTGCGATGGCGCGAATATCGGGCCGTGCGCGCGCGCTGTCTTTCAGCAGAGCGTCGATGCCCGAATCCCCGCTGCTTTCCGCAGCGATTCTCTGCCGCTCCATCAGCCCGAGCATGCGGAAAATGTTCATGACGGGCTTATCGACTCCGTGCGTGGCCAGCGAACGGTAGCCATAAAACCAAGGCTGCCCCGGAAAGGTAAACGCCCAGGTGACGGCGCCCTGCAAGTTCACGTGGTAGCGGGCAGCGAGCGCCAGCGTGCCATCGAGCAACTCGGCCTCATACGCCGCATACTGGGACGAATTGTGATATTCGTTTTCCGGGTGAAGGCTGGCAGCGCAGGCGGCGCAGCCCTCCGGGTCCGACTCACTGATGATGATGGGCAGCCGGCGCAAGGTCGGATAATCTGCGACAATGGCGAAGCCTGCGGCGATGTCCTGGAAACTGTGCCGAATGTCCATCTGTGAGCGGCCGTCGGCGAAACGCGTTCTTCCTTTGGCGTGGAATGAAATAAAGTCGAGCGGCGACCCGGTTTCGCCTGTTGCATAGTTCCTGCCGCTCACGCAGTGCGTAAGGAAAGCGCGCAGGAACTCCGCCGCGTGCGGTGAAGCCGGGCCGGTGGTTGCCGGGCCGCCCACGCGCGCCTCAGGCAGAGCGCGCTTCACCGCCGCTGCCGTGTAATCGTAAAGTTTGCAATACTCCTGCGGAGCCCCATGCCAGTAGCCGATGTCCGGCTCGTTCCACACTTCCCAATCCCAGCGCGCCACGGTGCGCCGGCCGTAACGTTCGATCGAGTGCCGCACCCACTCGTAAATCAGTTGGAACCATTTGTTGTAGTCTTTGGGCGGGTAGGCCCATCCGGTGAATAGCGGGCCGTTCGGCCAGTGATGGCGGTAAGGCTCAGGATGCGTGGAGAGCGCTTGGGGCATGAAACCGATCTCGACATACGGAGTGATGCCCAACTCTCTGTAGGTGTCGAAAATGCGGTCGAGGATTCTCCAGTTGTAAACGGGCCTGCCCGCGGCGTCCTCCGTGTAAACGTTGGTGGATCCCCATTTCAATGCGGGTGTTCCGTGGCCGGTGGTCAACAGGTTGTGAGTGCGGTCATGGAAAGCATAAGGGCCGCTGGCGGCAAGCTGCGAGAGGAGTGACCGTCCTTCTGATGAATAAGTGTAGTTGGGCTCGTCGTGGCCGACGTATGCCCACACAGGCCGAAATGTCCCGGTGGGCTCGTTGGCGTGGACCTGAATCTGAACGGCTGTCTGAGCGCGAACAAGGGCAGGAAGAAACAAAACGGCCAGGACCAACAAGATTCTCTTGAGCATTCTGTCTGCTCCTCGCGCGGCGGACATTTCAAAAGGGTTTCGGAATGATTTCAATTCCGGCCACATTCGCTTCGTTCAGGGCAGTTCGGTCTCGTCACTTCGAGCGGGTTCGCCCTGGGCATCCCGAGTGTTACCCTGCCCGGATGGCACGCTGGAAAGCGAGGAACCTTCTTCAGGCCTCGCCGCACGGCGAATCAAGCGGGCCCTTCGCGGAACTCGGGTTGACGGTGTTGACGCCCGGAGCGGAGAATCATATGCCACTGCAACTCTCGATTCAATTGTCAATTGCAGGGGTGACGTCAAGCTGCTTGTGTAAAAAGGTGGAGGGTGCGGTTTTTCCATTGATGCTTCTCGTTCATGCCGTTGAAGATGGCATAGATGATCCGGTCGACGCTCTGGACGTTGACGAAGCAGACCATGGGCCGGGTTCGCCGTCTGACCTCGACGAAGCAGCGCTCGATCGCATTCGTAGTACGGAGCTTTTTCCAGAGGTGCCGCGGGAAGCTGAAAAACGTCAGCAACTCGGGCAGGTCTCGCTCCAGGCGTTTCACCATGGCCGGATACGTTGACCTCCAGCGGGAGCGGAAGACTCGGAAGGCCGCCCGTGCCGCCTGGCGACTCTCGGCGAGATAGATCGCCTGGGCGTCGGCTTTCACCCGGTCATAATCGCGCCTGCGGACCTTCTCCAGAATGTTCCGCATCTTGTGCACCCAGCAGCGCTGATGGGGCACTTGCGGATAGACGGTCTGCAAGGCGGCCGCCAGTCCCTCGCACCCGTCGGTGATGATCAGCTTCAGATTCTTCCCTTCCAACCCGCGTCGATAAAGATCCATCACCAGTCCTTCCCAGGCCGCCTGGCTCTCGCCCCGGCTGCGCAGGAAGCCCAGCAACTGCCGGCTCCCATCGGCCCTCACCCCATAGGCCACCAGCATCTGCACCCGCTGCCGCCCCGCCGGCCGCCGCACCCGCAGGCTCACGCCATCCAGGAATAGATACGCCCACTCATCCTTCAGCCGTGCCTGCTGAAACGCCTTCACCATCCGGTCCAGGCTGCGAATGAGCTTCGACACCGTCTGCGCACTGACCGCTTCGCCCGTCACGATCCCTACCACTCTCCCCACCTGCCGCGTCGAGATGCCCCGCAGAAACGCTTCCCGGATCAGCATCATCACCTCCGGCGCCCGCCGCTGGAACCGCTCCAGACCCGGAGGTCGGAAACTCCTGTCCCGGCTCCTGGCTATCTTCAGTCGCAGCGTCCCCAGCCGCGTCACAAAATCCCGCACGTAATAACCGTTGCGATACCCTCGCCGTTGCTCCTCTACTCGCTCGTAGCTTTCCGCCACCAGATACCGGTCCCGCAACCGCCGTGATTCCTCTGCCCACAACTGCTCCCACGCCAGCCGCGTCTTCCCGTACAGGTCCCCCCAGAAACTCTCCTTCAGATCCCGCACAAAATGTTGGAACTGCTCCGTGATCGGTGTTACTTTCGCCATGGGGTGTAAGCTCCTTTTCCTAAGGATTTGGTCTCGCTTCTCAGGCGAAACCAACTTACACCCTCCTCGTTTTTACACACACAAATTTACGCCACCATTGCAGGCCGCCAGGGACGTTGAGTTATGAGGGCTGAGTACCAAAGGTGCGCACGCTCATTAATCTTCAGTAAACCGACCCACGATGTCGGTTGCAATTTGCTGGAAATCTACCCTTCACCGGAGGCGAAGCTTTGGGGTTGCAACTGCCGCGCCCGGCGAAAGTTGCTATCCTGTAGAAGGGTTAGATTGGTCAGGACGATTCATTTGACCTTCGCGAATGTGGCCTTGCGAAGAGGTGCGCGGGGAAAGCGGGGTGCGTTTTGAAAACGAAAGAAGAGCTGTGGGAATCGCTCGAAGCTCAGGTCCGTCCGACCACGGTCATCGAATCCAGGCGGCTGGATGAATTCCTGGGCGCCAGGATCATTCTGGCGAGTGAGACATTCCAGCACACAGGCAGCTTCAAATTCCGTGCGGCGTACAGCGTGGTGATGCAGGCGTCCGAAGATCTCTTCCTGACGGCCTCGTCGGGAAATTTCGGCCAGGCGCTGGCCTATGCCTGCCGGCTGGTCAAAAAATCCTGCATTGTCGTAATGCCTTCGAACTCGTCCCGGGTGAAAGTCGAGGCAGTGCAGAGGTACGGAGGCAAGGTCGAACTGGTCGATGTGTCGGTCATGCCCCGCTGGGACCGGGTCTGGGAGCTTGCGAAAGAACATCCCAGGGCGTATGTCGTAAGCCCGTATGACGATCCTTACGTGATCGAGGGTAACAGCAGCCTTGGACGGGAATTAGTTGCGCTGGAAAGGGCCTTTGACTGCATTGTTGTCCCCGTGGGCGGCGGCGGGCTGGCCTCAGGGATCGTCGTGGGCTTGCAGGAAATGAAGAAGTCCATCCCCGTGATCGGAGCGGAACCGCTCCTGGCCAATGACGCGGCGCGTTCCCTGCGCGCAGGCAGGATCATTTCGAATGAAACGGAGCCTCCAACCATCGCCGACGGCGCACGAACTCTGCGGCTGGGCGACCGAAACTGGGAGATCCTCAAAACCGGTTTGCAGCGGATTATCGAAGTTCCGGAAGAGAGAATCGTCGAGGGTTTGCGAGTGCTCTTCAGCCTGGCGAATCTGAAAGTCGAACCCACCGCTGCGCTTGGAATCGGCGCGCTGCTGACGGAGAAGGAAGCCTTCCACGGGCAGAACGTCTGCTGCATCGTGAGCGGGGGCAACGTCGATCCCGAGGTTTACAGCCGCCTGCTGCTTGGAAGGGATGTGTGAGCCTTCCACTCGAAGAAATCTCACGAACTGGCGTGATTGAAGCAGCGCGCGGCGCTACGGGCGCGAGGCTGGAACGATAAATGTTCTGGACATGCGGTCGTGCCAGGTGAGGCCCTCGGCATCAACCGCCGCCCAGATAAATCCCAGCATCAGGGCGGACATAGAGACGAGGTAGCCGAAGCCGCGCCAAAGGCAATCGGAAAGGCAGGGGCGGTTGCCTTCAAACGTAACCACCTCAAGGCCCGTCCAGATCAATCCAGGAGTAGCCGAAGCAAGGGCCGTGCAGCCGGCAAAGTAAAGCAGGATAAAGAAAGCGCCGATCACCAGCCCGACACCCATCGCCAGCGGATCGAGAGAAAAACTGCCGCCTACTTCCCAGAAAATCAGGAGATAAATGGCCGCTGCGGCCGCCAGCACCGCGGCATCAATGAGGGCCGCATAGAATCGCGCGCTCATGGGGGCAACGGGGACAGCAGAGGAGTCTCCCGAGGCGGAGGCAGCGCCTTCTGAAGAGCCAAGTTCGATCTCAAGCGGGCCTGTTTCGGCGCGGAGTTCTTCCTTGTTGCTTATGGCGGGCGGCTGGCTTGCAGCTTCGTTGTTCTCTTCCTGGAACGCGAGTTCGAAGCTCCTCATGCCGTAAGACGGAGGCGCCGGCTTGAATGCGCGTTTGGGAGTGGGGCGGACCGGCTCTCCCTCGCCGGTGGGGAATTCGATGATATTGGGTTGCGGCCCTTCCGGTTGCGTGGAAGCAGGTCCGAAATCCAGGCCAAGCGTCCCCGGAGCGTCTTCTTCACCCTTGTTCAGGCGCGCCCGGCGCTGGCGGTATTCCTGCACGCGTTCCGCAAGCTCGGCCTGCCAGGGTGAAAGGCCCGGCGTCTGGGGCGTTTTCAATTCGGGCGGCTTTTCTTCCGGCCTGCCTGGCGCGGCGGATTGGTCGTGCGGTTCGAATACCACGTCCAGTTCGCTGGCATCCTGTGAGTCCAATTCAGTCTCATCGAGGACTGATTCGGAACCGGACACTACAGATTCCTGAGACCCTGAAAACGAATTGTTGAGGTCGGCCGAGGCGCCGTTCGAATGACCGTTCACCCGAACGAAGGGATGACCGCACTTCTTGCATTGCTCAAGCCCGGGAAAGTTGATGTAACCGCATTTTGGGCATTTCACTGCACGTGGACCCCCTGCCGAGCATCCCAGAAGACTTACCGCAACATCTTAGCAAATTCAAGCCCTCCAAGGAAGATTTTGTGGTTAGAATACCTGTTTTGACTAACGTCATGGGTTCCATTGAAGGCTTGTTCAACCAGCCCAAGGCCGCCCAACGCCGGGTGGCCATCCCCATCATTCTGTTCCTGCTGGGCTCCAACCTTGAAGCGTTGGCGCAGTCCCTGCCGGGGATGCTGAACAACCAGGCTTCCACCGTCACAGTCCGCGCGGAATCGCAGGAAAAGAATGGAGATCTTTATACGCTGCGCGGCAACGTTGTGGTCACTTACCGGGAGATGCAGGTGACCGCGGACGAGGCTACATACAATCAGGCGACGAATGAAGTTGTCGCCAGGGGCCACGTAACGTATAACGATGCGACGGCGCACCTGGAGGCGGACGAACTCCATTACAATGTGGCCACCGGTCGGGGCTGGTTTCTGAATGGAAAAGGCTACGTGCACCCGCATATGAGGGCGCGCCGCGGGGTCATGCAGACAGAGAGCCCCTTTTACGTCCAGGCTAAAATCGTGCAGCGCCTGAACGAACTTGCCTACAGGATCACCAAGGGCCGCGTGACCACTTGCCCATGCGAGGCGACAGGATGGTCCATCACCACCGGTCGCGCCGACGTTAAAGTCGGAGACGAAGTCATTGCCCGCAACAACATCTTTCACTTTCTCCGAGCGCCTATCCTCTATGTCCCCGTCCTGGTGGACTCGATTGCGCCGCGGCCCCGGCAGAGCGGATTTCTGTTGCCAACCATCGGCAATTCGTCGCAGAAGGGCTTTACATTCGGCGACGGCTTTTACTGGGCCATCAACCGCAGCGCCGACCTGACGCTGGGCGCGGTGAACTACAGCGTGCGCGGCCTGGGCGGCAGCGCGGAATTTCGCGCACGGCCGAGCGCCGACAGCAGCTTCGACGTGAGCGCGTTCGGCGTGAACGATCAGGGACCCACAGGGTCTCCACAACTGGCGGCGCCAGGAGAAAGCATCCGGGCGGTGGGTCAGGCGGACCACTTGTTTGGCGGGTTCCGAGGAGTCGTGGACGTCGATTATGCAAGTTCGCTCGCCTTCCGTGAAACCTTTGCCAACAACTTTACGCAGGCCGTTACTTCAGAGGCGCGCCAGATGGGCTTTATGACAAAGAACTTCGATGCGTACAGCGTAAACTTCTACGTCTCGCGTTACCAGAACTTTCTGTCAACCACGGGCGGCGGCGCCAATTCCATAACCATCCGCGAAACCCCCAGCTTTTCCTTCTCCGGCATGGACAGAGAAATCGCGAACACGCCGATCTTCTTTTCATTCGACACCTCCGCAGGAGCGGTGGCGCGCGTGCAGCCTGATTTTTCAACCCAGAATTTCTCTGAGCGGTTCAACCTTCATCCTGAACTCACCCTGCGGCTGAAGCCGTTCCTCCATTTCCATGTGACTCCCTCGGGTGGAGTATGGCTGACGCACTACGGGACCAGCCTCCGCCCGGATCACAGCGGCGTTAACCGCTTTCTGGGCGATTTCACGCTCGACGTCCGACCGCCCTCGTTCGAAAAGGTCTTCAGCCACCCGATTGGCGGATATTTCGTGAAGCACGTAATCGAGCCGGACGTCCAGTATGAGGTGGTCCATTCGACAGACCCGCAGGACATCATGGATGTCGTGCGATTTGACAGCCTCGATACCCTGGCCGAAACAAACCAGATTGAATACTCGCTGACCAACACAATTATGGTCCGCAAGGACGTTCCTGACGGCCAGCCGGTTCCCCAGGCCCGCGAACTCGTGTCGCTGCGCCTCGCACAGATTTATTATTTCGATCCGACTTTTGGCGGCGCGCTTCAGCCCAGATCGAACATCGTCTGGGCGCCGACGGCGGCCCTCACGGGCATCGCTTTCGCACAGGGAAGGAACCTTTCGCCGCTGATCTCCGTCCTGAAACTGGCGCCGTCGTCAAGCTATGACACGGAACTGCGTGCGGATTTCAGTCCCGCCGGGGGAGGGGTGCTGAACGCCGGCATCACGTCAAACGTCCATCGAGGGCCTCTCGGACTGTCGCTGACCGATTTTTTCATCAACCGGACGGAAACAGCGCTCGTCCCGCCCCCACCAACTACCCCGCTCTCGCAAATCCCGTCCTATAACCTGCTGCGTACGCTGGCAAGCTACGGAAACTCGGATCGCAAAGGTTTCAATGGAGCATTCGGCGTTGACTATAACTTTGTGGAAGGGGTCGCACACCAGGTCGTAGGACAGGCGGGTTATCGATTTTCGTGTTTCACTGTCGATGTTGAGTACCGGCGGTTTGCGCTCGGTGCGTTTCGGCGCGAAAATGAATTCCGCGTGGCAGTGTCCCTGGCAAATGTAGGGACCTTCGGAAACCTGCGACAGGACCAGCGGTTGTTCTAAGGTTCTTTACGTCCCGGATGCTGGAACGCTGCTGGATGCGTTGAACAGCCTGCGTCTTGTCCATCCTGATTGCGATAAACTAGGGAAGGATCTAAGGTCATGGCATTTCCAATCCATCGTTTGCGGCGCTTGCGACGAACGGCGGCGTTTCGAGACCTTGTGCGGGAGACGCGCCTTTCGCCACGCTCGCTGATCTATCCTCTCTTTGTCTGCCCGGGTTCAAACGTGAAGGATGAGATCCGGTCCATGCCGGGCAACTATCGCTGGTCCGTTGACCTGTTGGTCGAAGAGTGCAAGGCGGTTTACGACCTGGGAATCCCTGCGATTATCCTGTTTGGAATTCCCGAGTCCAAGGACGAGGTCGGCTCAGGCGCTTACGATCCGGATGGCATTGTGCAGCGCGCTGTCAGAGCGGTCAAGAAGAGCGTGCCCGGGTTGATCGTGGTCTGCGACACCTGCCTGGATGAATACACTAGCCACGGACACTGCGGCATCGTTAAAGACGGCGATGTAGATAATGATGCCACTCTGGAACTTCTGGGGAAAGCCGCTCTGACCCAGGCCCAGGCCGGGGCAGACATGGTGGCGCCTTCCGACATGATGGACGGCCGCGTGGGTCGGATCCGGGAAGTGCTGGACTCGCACGGATTCGGCGCAATTCCAATCATGGCCTATTCCGCCAAGTATGCTTCGGCGCTTTACGGGCCGTTTCGCGAAGCGGCGGACTCCGCTCCGGCTTTCGGCGACAGGCGTTCTTACCAGATGGACCCGGCCAATCAGCGCGAAGCCATGCGCGAAATCGCCCTCGACATCGAAGAGGGGGCGGACATTATCATGGTGAAGCCCGGGCTGGCATACCTTGACATCATCGCGCTGGCGCGCCGGGAATTCGATCTTCCGATCGCGGCATACCAGGTGAGCGGCGAATATTCCATGATCGAAGCTGCCGCGCGAGCAGGCTGGATTGACCGGAAACTCGCGGTCCTGGAAACACTGCTATCTATTCGAAGGGCCGGCGCGGACATCATTCTGACCTATTTTGCCAAAGACGCAGCCCGGTGGCTGGGATGTTGATTTCGGCGCTTCATCCTCAATCCATTGCCTGCAGGTACCATCCCTGATGTCCTCCTGCCGATGCCTGCCTCGCCCGCTGCCCTCGCCTGTGCTGCGGGAAAACAGCGGTCTTCTCCATCGCGCGGCATTTTCACTGGTCGTCTGTGCTCTGCTGTTTACAAGTGCTGCGCACGGTGCGAAACGGGCCGATTCCCTTTCGCGGCATATCGACGCCATCCTTCGCGCCTCACATGCCGAGCGTGGATTCTGGGGCATCGAAGTCGTGCGGCTTTCCGATGGGAAAATCCTCTACGCCCGCAATCCCGAGCGGCTGTTTCTGCCGGCTTCGAATATGAAGCTCTTTACAACCGCAGCGGCGCTCAGCACTTTGGGGCCGGATTTCATTTTCAAAACGACCGTGGAAAGCTCTGCGCCGCCGGACTCACAAGGCCGCGTGCCCGATCTTACGATCGTGGGGCGCGGAGATCCGAATCTCGGCGGCCGCCTCTTGCCTTATCAATTCAACTCACCGGCGCGAATTCCCGCTGATCAGGATTTTGCAAACCTCGCCGACCAGGTTGCCGCAAAGGGCGTGCGCGAAATTACCGGCAATCTCTACGCGGACGACACCTATTACGTTTATGAACCTTACGGGACGGGCTGGACTGCGGACGACCTTGAGTGGGATTACGGCGCGCCGATTACGGCCCTGGCGTTTAACGATAATGCCCTCAAAATGGAAATCCAGCCGGCCACTTCGGTCGGCGCAAAGGCGAAGATTCTGCTTGATCCTCCCGATGCGTACTACAAAATCACTGATGACGTCGAGACAACCCCTTCAGGCGATGCGGCCAAAGTGGAGGTCAACCGCCTGCCGGGTTCAATGGAGCTTGATGTATGGGGGCACGTTCCGGTCGGCTCGGACGGCGTGGACGAAGGAATCTCCATCGCGGACCCGCCGCAGTACATCGGCGAGATGTTTCGAAAGCTGCTCGAGCAGCGTGGCGTCAGAGTGGACGGTCAGGTTGTGGTTCGGGAACTGGCGCAGGCCGAGGCGGATCGCGAGGGCACGCTGCAAAAACCGGAGCACCGATTTGTCCTTGCCGAACATGACTCGCTGCCGCTCCGCGAAGATATCAAGGTCACTCTGAAGGTCAGCCAGAACCTGCACGCCGAAATGCTTTTGCGCACGATGTCGCGTGTCCTCAACAATAAAGGAAGCGCGGAAGACGGCCTGAACATTCTTAACAATTTTGTCCAGAAAATCGGAATTTCAAGCAACGAAGTGCGCTTCGCCGACGGTTGCGGCCTCTCACGACAAACCCTGGTCGCGCCGGATGCACTGATCAAGCTGCTGGAGTTCATGTCGCGTGCACCCTATTTCCAGTCGTTTTACGACGCCCTGCCCGTGGCCGGGATCGACGGCACGCTCGGCGACCGGTTTCAGCATTCCATCCTCAAAGGCCGCATCCATGCCAAGACCGGTTCGATGGAGTATGTCAACGCGCTTTCGGGTTACATGGATTTGCCGGGCCGTCGCCGGCTGGCGTTTGTCATCATTGGAAATCATCAGCCGCTCCACTGGAAGGAGGCAACGGAAGTGGTTGACAGGATCGCGATGGAAATCTACCGCCGCTATGCTCGCGGGCGATAATCCACTCGGATGGCTTTGCCATGAAAACAGTCACGATCTTCGGCAGTTCGATTCCTGACGCGGAAACAGAGATTTACCGCGAGGCGCAAACGCTGGGCCGGCGACTTGCTGAAGCCGGCTTTGCCATATGCAACGGAGGCTATGGCGGGCTGATGGAAGCTTCCGCCCGCGGAGCACGTGAAGCCGGCGGACATACCATCGGCGTGACGTGCGAAATCTGGTCGAGTTCCGCGAATCCGTGGATCACCGAAGAGGTCCGGACGCACACGTTCATGGAGCGCCTGCTTACGCTGATCGAACGGGGCGACGCCTACATCGTCCTTCCGGGCGGCACGGGCACGCTGGCGGAACTGGCCCTGGTATGGGAAATGATGAACAAATCCACGTTGTCCAGATCAGTGGGCGGACGCAGGCCCCTGGTGGTGATGGTCCCGTACTGGCGGCCCGTGATCGAATGCCTGAAGCAGGAAATCCAACTGGCGCAGCGTTCAAACAAGCTGAAAATTCCCGCCCTGGAAATCGTGACGATGATCCACACTGTGGATGAGGCGGCCGCTCATGTGATAAAAGAAATTTCAGGCGCGCGGTCTTAACAGTTTGCTGAAGAAAGCCTGACTGTCATGCTGGGCGAAGCGAAGCGTCTCTGTGTTTCTCTGGAAATCATTGTCGGGGTCTTTCGCAGTGTCCGCGATGACGAAAGTGAATGCATCTTTCAGCAGCCTGTTGAGACGGCCGCCGGCGTTTCGACATGAGCGATCCGGACCTTTCTTCCGACACAAATGACCGCTACTCCTGCCGCGTCCTCGAGTTCGATGCAGTCCGGGACCTGCTCCGCGAATTTCTTTCCGGGCCGATCAGCCTCAATCGTCTTGCTGCGATTTCACCGCACGAAAATCTTGATGCCATCCGGACCGATCTCGAGCGCGCTCGCGAGGCGAGAGAATTCCTGCGTGGAGGGACGCGGCCGTCGTTCGGCGGCCTTGAAGACCCTGGCCCGCTTCTCGATCGGCTGCGCGTGCCGGGAGTCGCCTGCACCGCGCGGGAGATCCTTTCCCTGCTGGCTGTGATGCGGAAGGCGCAGGAACTGCAAAGGTCTTTCGACCGCAGCTCATTCCCCCACCTCGCAATTCTGGCCGACGGTCTGCCGGACTTCCGCTCGCTGATTTCTGAGCTTGGCGGCAAAATCCATCCCGACGGCGCGCTTGACTCCTCCGCCAGCCCGGAGCTTGGCCGCATCCGCCGGTCCATCGAACGCCTGCGGCATGAAATCCAGAAAACGCTGGAAAACCTCATCCATCGCCTCAGCCGCGACAAAATGCTGCAGGATGCTGTCGTGATGGTGCGCAATGAGCGGCTGGTGGTCCCCATTCGCGCGGAAGAAAAACGGCACGTCGCGGGAGTGATTCACGGCGCGAGTTCTTCAGGCGCCACCGTTTTCCTCGAACCCATGGAGACCGTGCCGCTGAATAACGAACTGGTCGAGCTTGAAGACCGCGAATATGCCGAGACACAGCGGATCCTCGGAGAATTCAGCGGGAAACTGCGGCAGCGCCTCGATGACCTGAAAGCGGCGGTTGCCATCCTTGCCGAACTGGATGTGGTTTTCGCCAAAGGGGCCTTTGCGGCGGCCTACGATTGCTGCATTCCGGAATTCAACCGCGGCGAGGGTATCGTGCTTTCCGGCGTGCGGCATCCGCTGCTCGAAAAAACGCTCCGCGCCATCGGCGGGAAGCCGGTCCCTCTGAAGATCACGCTGCAACAGCCTAAGAGCATGATGGTGATCAGCGGGCCGAATGCCGGCGGGAAAACGGTGGCACTCAAGACTGTCGGAATTTCCGTTCTGATGGCGCAGGCCGGCCTTCCCGTCACTGCTGATGAAGCGCATCTGCCGCTGTTCCATCGCGTGCTGGCGGATATCGGCGATCAGCAATCGATTCAGGCCAATTTGAGCACTTTCTCGGCGCATATCGCCAGCATTCGCAATATGGTTCAAGTGGTCGGCCCGGACGATTTGGTTCTGCTCGACGAACTGGGATCGAGCACCGAGCCCGGCGAGGGCGCCGCGCTGGCAATTGCCATCCTCGAGCGGTTCAAAAAATCCCGCGCGCTGACGTTTGTCACCACGCATCACGGACGACTCAAAGCTTACGGCAGCGAAACACCGGAAGCGGAAAACGCCGCCATGGAGTTCGATGAGGAAACCCTGCAACCCACCTACCGGCTGTTGATCGGTCTGCCGGGAAAATCGAGTTCAGTCGATATTGCCGCGCGCCTGGGGCTGCCGGAGGAAATTCTGCAGAAGGCCCGCGAACTGATCGGGGCGGAAGAGGCCGAAGCCGCCGCCCTGCTCCGGTCGCTCCACGAAATGCGCGCACTTTTTGAAGCGCAACTCGCTGACATCCAGGTCCGCGAAAAACAGCTTGAAGAGCGCGCGGCGGAACTCGAAGCCAGGGCCGAGGAGGAACGCCGTGCAAAACTGAAAGAGCTTGACGAGCGCCTCGAGGAAACGCTGCGTGCGATGGAAAAGCGGTGGGAAGAGGCGCTCGAACAATTGCGCGCACGGGTCGAAAAGGCGCGCCTTCCGAGGGGCTCAGAACGCAAAGTCGCCGCGCTCAAGCAGGAAGCCCGCGAGGAATGGAATGCGCAGGTCCTGAATGCCCTCTCCGGAACTGCACCGGAACCCGAGGCCGCTGCCGGAGCGCCGATCGCCGTCGGCGACCAGGTGCGCTTGACGCACCTCTCTACGCCCGGGACCGTTACCGAAATCGGCGATGACGGTCAGATCCAGGTCCAGGTGGGAAATCTGCGCCTGCGGATTGCGAAGGACGAAGCTCAGGTCGTGGCCCGCAAGTCTGACAGCGTACCGGCCGCGCGCGGACGGCTGGGCATGCAGGTGGCAGCGATGCAGGCCGACGTGCCCGATGAAATCAATGTGATCGGTAATACGGCGGAGGAAGCGGTCGAACGCGTGGATGAGTTTCTGGACCGCGCTTACACGGCCGGACGTGCGCGACTGCGCGTAGTCCACGGGTTTGGGAAAGGGATTTTGCGAAAGACACTCCATGAGATGTTCGCTTCGCACCCGCACGTCGAAAAATTCTACCCGGCACCGCAACGGGAGGGTGGAGGCGGTGCGACCATCGTCGAGCTAAGGAACTGAAGCGCTTTCATTGAATCCTTGGGTTCCCCGGTTTCATCAAATTAAAAGCGACTGAGAAATTGAAATGTGCAACTGGCCGCAATTTGCAGCTATAATCGCAAGCGGTTTCAGCCGGCCGGTCAGCCAGGAAAAGCAGAGCAAGGAGATCAAATGGGACTACTCCGTGACGAAGACGCCGCCGAAATTCGCCGCAGGCTCAGTGGAATGACGGCCCCCGTCAGGTTGATTCACTTTACGCAGGAACTGAATCTCGAATATGGGCGCGAAACGCGGCAGGTGCTTGAAGAACTTGCCGGGCTTTCGGACAAGCTTTCGCTTGAAGTTTATGATTTTCTTCTCGACAAGGAGAAGGTCTCCGAATACAAGGTTGACAAGGCCCCGGCCACGGTGATTCGCAACGGCAAGGATTACGGAATCCGCTACTACGGCATGCCGGCCGGATACGAATTTTCCACTCTTCTTGATGCAATCCTCGATGTTTCAAGAGGCCAGACGGGTCTTGCCTTGGAAAGCAAGGAAAAGCTTGCACGGCTGACGCAGCCGGTCCATCTGGAAGTTTTTGTCACGCCGACCTGACCCCACTGTCCACGGGCGGTCCGCCTGGCCCACCAGTTTGCGATGGAAAGCGACCACGTCACAGCCGATTGCATCGAGGCGACTGAATTTCCGGACCTCGTCAGTCTGTATCGGGTCCACGCCGTCCCTAAAACAGTGATCAATGCGGAGCATTCGCTGGAAGGCGCGCTTCCGGAAAGTTATTTTCTGGATGCTGTCCTTGAGGCCGTCCAACCCTCCGAAGAGGGCGAAGGAAAGGCTCCAGCGTGAGCAGTCAATGGCCGTGCTGCCGTTGGCGAGGTTGGCATTCTGGTCCGCTAATATTTCAGGACCGAGTGGATATTGTATTTTGCGAGCTTCTCCTTTCCCTTCAGGAACTCAAGCTCGATCAGGAATCCCATGCCAACAATCTGGCCGCCCAATGATTCCACGAGCTGCGCCACCGCCGCAGCGGTCCCGCCCGTTGCCAGCAGGTCATCGATGATCAACACTTTCTGCCCCTCGCTGATGGCATCACGATGGACCTCCAGGGCATCCGTTCCATATTCAAGCGTATATTCCACGCGCGCAGTCTCGGCAGGAAGTTTCCTCGGCTTGCGAACCGGGACAAATCCGGCGTTCAGGCGATAGGCCACCATGGGCGCAAAAATAAACCCGCGCGCCTCAATCCCGACGACGCGATCGATCACCTGCCCCACGTAGTGGTTCGCCAGCGAATCCACCGCCCCGTGCAGTCCCACAGGGTCTTTCAGCAAGGTTGTGATGTCATAGAAAAGGATTCCCGGTTTGGGAAAGTCCGGAACTTCACGAATCAGGGCCTTCAGGTTTTCCACGCAACATCTCCTCTGTTGGATGATAATCTACCATTCGCTCTCAACAAAAAAACGCCCGTAATCCCTTTTCACGTGCTCCTCGAATTCCTCGATGCGTTCCACGCGCGCGCTCCGCGGACCTTCGGCAAGGCGTGCTTTGAACTCCTCGATGGCCGCCGGGTCCCCGATTGCCAGCGCCTCGACCGTGCCGTCCGGGCAGTTCTTGACGTATCCTGAAATTCCCAGGCGGTTTGCCCAGTTTTCGGCAAAAAACCGGAATCCCACGCCCTGAACGCGTCCGTAAACCACAAATTTCTTCGCTTTCTTTTTCATAAACGGATCATGACGAATGGGAATTTATCGAGATGCCTCAGCACAGAAATGCCGCGACCCCCGAAATTCACTGACTGCCCTTTCGATCTGAGCTCTATCCCATCCTAACTTTTCGGCAAAGATCTCCGCTACACGCGGAACGGCCTCGCGAAGCACGTGTGCTGCGTACCAGTTCAATCCCGAACGGCGAAGGAGAAAATCGTCCAGTTCCAGCGCCATTTCGTTTTCAATGGCAAACACGACTTCCGCGCCCAGGCATGCGCTGCATCCCGGTAGCGGATCAGCCAGCTTGCGGTCGCGGCGGATTGGTTCGAGCACTTGTTGCCAGCGCGTCCCATAGGTCCGCACGATTCGCTCCGCCGCTGCGGGCGGAATATTAAAAAGTCGCACAGCGTCGGCTGCGGCGTCCTTTAAGTAGTGTTCGAAATCGTTCGTGTGGCCGCCCGGAAGCGGCGTCTTGCGGGTCGGATGTTCCGCCCAGGAAGCGGGCAAGCTTCCCGGCAGGTTTGTCACCACCTGGTCCACGAGCTTTTCTCCCAGCGAGCGCGAGGTGGTCAGCTTGCCGCCGCAGACCGTGATCAGATTGGCGGCCCAGGGGTCCTGATGGAAGCGATACTCCCGCGTGTTTTCTGATGGACTTGCGCCAGGCTGAATAGCCAGCGCCCGCAAACCCGCATAAGCACCGATCACGTCGCTTGTCTTGAGGGGTTCACGAAGAACGCGGTTGATGGCACCCAGCAGGTACTCAACATCTTCGGTGTCGGGGCTGACACGGGCCGGATCACCGTCGTAGTCCGTGTCCGTGGTTCCCAGCAGCGCCTGGCCGTGCCACGGGATCATCACAAAAATCCTCTTGCCGGACAGGATGGCCGCGAACATGGCGAATTCGCCCGCAACCGGAGGAATTACAATGTGCGTACCCTTGGTCAGCCGCACGGTTTTTGATCCGTCGTAACCCGGCAGTAAACCTCGCACGTGGTCCACCCAGGGACCGGTGGCGTTTACCCAGAAACGCGACGAAATTTCATACCGCCTGCCCGTGCGGCGGTCTTCCAGTTCGGCAGACTCTACAACGGGAGGCCGGTTGGATTTTCGTTTGTCCAGTTTGAAACTGCGGATTTCCGCATAGTTTGCAACGAGGGCCCCGTGATTTGCGGCGTCAATGATGTTTTCGATGGTCAGCCGCGCATCGTCCGTTTCTGAGTCATGATAGAGCGCGCCCGCCCGCAGCCCGTCTGTCCGAAGGCTCGGAACGCGCCGAAGAAGCTCGTCCTTGCTCAGCATCTGATGGCGGTCAGACGTGCCAAGATTTCCCAGAAGATCGTAAATCGTGAGACCCAGGCGTATCTTGAGCGGCGAATAAGGATCGCCGTGGTAAATAGGAACCAGGAAAGGCACCGGCCGCGCCAGGTGCGGCGCAAGCTCACGCAGCAGCCGTCGTTCGCGCCGTGCTTCGCGCACCAGACGGAATTCAAATTGCTCAAGATAGCGCAGGCCGCCGTGGATCAGCTTGGAAGAACGGCTGGAAGTGGCGGCGGCAAAATCGCCCGCATCCACAAGAGCTGCTTTCATCCCGCGCAAGGCGGCTTCGCGCGCGGTTGAGGCCCCGTTGATACCCCCGCCGATGACCACCAGGTCAAAAGTTGTTGACGACAGCTTTTCCGGATTTCGCTGCAGCATCTCTTGTGTCGGCTCGGTCCGCTCGCCATCCGGTGCGGCTTCAGGCATTGCGCATCCGCCTACGAACAGCAGGAAGGACCTTGCTGCGGAGCATCGGCTTCAGTTTTGGTCATCGGCCCGCCGCACCGCGGGCACGGCGGCAGCAACTGCCCTTTCTTCACGGAAAGAATGTTTCCGCATGCGCTGCACCTGTAGGTGGAATCCTCGGTGACGATGATCAATGCCATGGAAATCCTCCCCCGAGCTTTTGCCTTCGTACGGCAAAGCTGATCGTAGCCCGATTTTCCGGAAGCCGGTCGTGGTCATAAGGCGCTTGCGCCGGTTCCGCGCGGACAGCCCGTGCAAATCGAATTAAACCGAGCGCGGCTGTCCCCTTCTCCGTGGCAGTACCGCCGCCAGCGGCTCGATCAGCACGACGGCATCGGCACGGATGGCTTCTCCCTTCCCCACGGCGTCCACGCCCTCGCCGGTCTTCGCCTTGATGCTCACCTGCTCCGGCATGATGCCGAGCGCTTCCGCCAGCTTTTCGCGCATGTCAGGAATATAAGGGGCCAGCTTCGGCCGTTCCAGGCTTATAGTCGAATCGACATTGGCGATCCGGTAGCCTGCGGCATCGAGCAATACTCGGGTCCGTTGCAGAAACATCAGGCTTGATGCGTTGTGCCATTCGGGCGACGTGTCCGGAAAGTGCCGGCCGATATCACCCAGTGCGGCTGCGCCCAAAAGCGCGTCACAGATGGCGTGTGCCAATGCATCGCCGTCAGAATGGCCCACCGGACCCATTTCAAACGGAACATGAACGCCACCAAGGATCAATCTGCGGCCCGCGGCAAGCCGATGGACGTCATTGCCAAAGCCGATTCGATGCGTGTATTCAGTTTCCACAGGTCTTCTCCCGCCATAGCCGCAGCTTCCGCCGGGCCGGGCGTTCAGGCCGATATTTTATCGGAAGTTGCCCCTATCGGAGCGTTTTCGCGCGGCGTTCTGTCTGTTCGTGCTCCTGCGCAAGAAAGAGGCGGGCCAACGGCAGGTCTGAAGGCTTTGTGATCTTGATGTTGCGGTCTGAGCCCATCAGGACGGTGACCGTGTGGCCGAGGCGTTCCACGAGACTCGATTCATCCGTTCCTTCGTAACCGTCCGCCTCAGCGCGGTCGCAGGCGTCCTTCAGGATGTTGAACCGGAAGGTCTGCGGGGTCTGGGCCAGCACGATGCGTTCTCGCGGTATCGTTCCGAGGATTGTTTGCCGCTCCACCTGCTTCACTGTGTCAACGCTGGGGATCCCGAGGATCACGGCGCCGGATTTGCGCGCCTCCTCAACAGACTGCCTGATCATCTCGATGGTGACAAAAGGCCGCACGGCGTCATGGACCATGACAATTTCCGTGGTTGGGGGCGCCTGCCGGAGGGCCAGCGTCACCGTCTGCTGACGCGTTCCGCCTCCCGCCACCAATCGGACGGGTTTGTTGAACTGTTCCCGTTCGATTTCGGCGCGGGCGCGTTCCATGTCCTCGGGCCGCAAACCGACGTATATTTCATCAATCAGATCGGCCTTGTTGAATTTCCTCAAGGTGTGCACCATGATGGGCACGCCCTCCAGGGAAAGGAACTGTTTAGGTGTGTCGGTGCCCATGCGGACACCCGCACCCGCGGCAGGTATGATGGCAAGAACTCTCATTGCAGGAAGATGTTTGGTTCTTTCAAGTCTTGCAGCAGGTCCCCTCAGTGTTGCCCTGCTGCTTCAGGCTGAACGACTTCCGTTCGCTGCTTGTTGTTTTCGTATTTCCCGAAGATCATCTTTCCGGCCGTTGTTTGCAGAACGCTGGTGACGGAAATATCGATCGTCTTCGAGATCATTTTCTTGGCGTTGTCCACCACGACCATCGTCCCGTCGTCAAGGTAAGCAACTCCCTGATTGTACTCCTTGCCTTCCTTGAGGATAAACACCCGCATGATCTCGCCCGGAAGCACGACGGGCTTCAAGGCATTCGCCAGTTCATTGATGTTCAGCACGGGAACGCGCTGAAGCTGCGCCACCTTGTTCAAGTTGAAATCATTCGTCAGGATTTTGCCTTCCAGCTTCTTCGCCAATTCGATCAATTTCAGATCAACCTCGCGGATTTGAGGGAAGTCTTCTTCAATGATCTGAACCTGAATCGAAGGAATTTTCTGGATGCGCTGCAACACGTCCAGCCCGCGCCGGCCGCGGTTGCGCTTGAGAGGATCCGTGGAATCCGCGACAAGCTGCAATTCCCGGAGGACAAATTGCGGCAAGAGAAGCGGCCCTTCGATGAAACCGGTCTCACAGATGTCGGCAATCCGGCCGTCGATGATCACGCTGGTATCCAGGATTTTGCTGCTTTTCCTGGCCTGCCGCTCGGTGGCGAAGATGCCGCCCATCGCGGCCAGATTGAGCAGTTCGCCCTTGGACGCTCCCACGACCAGGCCGATATAGCCCATGAGCAGCAGGAGCGTGATCTGCACGTAGGAAACCGTGTCCTTCTCAAGCGAGGTCAGGCTGAGCAGATGACTGATGACCAACGCTCCCAGAACACCCAGAGATGCGCCAACGACAGACCCGATCAGCCGTTTAAGGCTGGCCTGCCTCAAACGCATTTCGATGACAATAAACGCAACTGCCAGCGCGGCCCCGACCAGAGAAGAAACCAATGAAGACCAATGAAAGGGTCGAAGGTGGTACGCGGCTGCAATCACGGAAATGATGAATATAACCCGGAGAGATGCCATTTCCCATGACATGAATTGCAAGCTCCCTTCCGTATAATTTCGTGCCGGTCATCCCGACCATGATGCCTCAAGAATGTGGCAGGCATACTTCGACTTCAGGCTAGTATAGCACCATTCCAACATCCGCGGTCAACGCGCGGAAAGCGGTTTTTACAATAAAATGACACTTTCCGGCCTCATTGATTATTTACGTTTGAAAGCCTGTCGGAGTTCACCTTCGCGACCGGGACTTGATCACAATCGGACTTCCCGCAAACCCAAATTGCTCCCGGATGCGATTTTCAAGAAACCGCTCCGTCGAAAAATGGAGTTTGCCGGCCCGGTTTGTAAATGCGATGAATGTGGGAGGAGAAGCCCCCACCTGGGTCAGATAATAAATCCGCAGAGGACGGCCGCCGGAGGTTGGGACCCGGTTGAGGTCAATCCCCTTCAGAAAAGCATTCATTTGCGAGGTTGGCACTCGGTAATTCCGGGCTGCGGAGACTTCCACGATTGACCGCCAGAGCTTTCCAAGGTGATAGCCCTTGAGGGCCGAGATAAACACGATCGGCGCATAATCCAGAAACTTCATTCGCCGCCGCACCTCAGCCGTGAATTCACTTTTGGCGGACGGCCCTTTCGGCATGGCGTCCCATTTGTTGACCACGAGGATAACGGAGCGGTGGCTCTCATGCGCGTAGCCGGCGATATGAGTGTCCAGCGCCGTCACTCCCTGCTCTGCGTCAAGCACAAAGAGCGCGACATCGGCCTGCTCGAGATGTTTTCGAGCCTGGATCACGCTCAATTTTTCAGCCAGAAGTTTCGTCTTCCCTTTTCGGCGAATGCCGGCTGTATCGACGAAAACGTACCTGGCGCCGTCGCGCTCTATTTCAACATCGACGGCATCGCGCGTAGTGCCGGCGATGGGGGTGACGATGGACCGCTCCTCCCCCACCAATCGATTGAGCAAAGTTGATTTGCCCACATTGGGCCGCCCGATAATTGCGATTTTCACCGGTACTTCCGGCCCGACGACCTCCCTCCCCGCTGCCTCAAAGCCGGCTGTGATGTGATCGAGAAGCTGGTCAACGCCCAGACCGTGTTCAGCAGAAACGGGGAAAGCATCCTTCACGCCCAGGCTGGCAAATTCCGCCGCAAGAGGAGCGTGCATCGGGAGATCAATCTTATTGATGGCAATAGAGAGCGGTTTGCCCGTGCGCCGCAAAAGGTTGCACAGTTCCTGGTCAAGCGGCAGCACGCCTTCCCGGCCGTCAACCACCAGGATGAGGTGCGCCGCCTTTTCGATCGCCATGCGCGCGTGTCTGAAAATCTCGGAGGCAATGGCGTCGCGGTCCTCGGGGACGATTCCGCCGGTGTCCACCAGCTTAAAACGGACTCCTCCCCATTCAGCAATGCCTTCAATGCGGTCACGCGTCATGCCCGGTTCGTTGCCAACCAGCGCACGACGGCTGCCGAGGATCCGGTTGAACAATGTGGATTTGCCCACATTGGGGCGCCCGAGAATCACGATGAGAGGCAATTCGGCCATAATCACTCAAATGCATGGTCCGGCAACAGCCGTCATGGAAACTTCTGTGCTATTCTTTTGTTGCCGGTGAACAACCTTTTCGAATTACAGTCTAGCGAAGGTAGTGGCTTCCCGCCAAATCGACCTCCAGGCGCATTTGGCGATGAAGCCGTCTAACATGGCTGTCAAAAGTCGAGAAACAACGGAGAAAGCACCGCTTGAGCAGGTCTTCGGGCATTCAGGCTGGCTGGCGCGACACCATCCCAGATTTGAGTACCGCGAGGGCCAGTTGGAGATGGCTGAGGCCGTTGAATCAGCCATCGAAAACGGTCAACATCTGATCGTCGAGGCCGGCACTGGGACGGGAAAAACCCTGGCCTACCTTGTTCCACTGATTCGCAGCGGGCAGCGCGTGGTCATCTCAACCGGCACGAAAAACCTTCAGGAACAGCTTTTCTACAAAGATATCCCATTTATCCGCAAGCTCTTCCCAAACCTGCGCGCCACGCTGATGAAAGGGCGGCAGAATTACCTTTGCCGACAGAAGCTCTATGATATTGAGAAGCAGCCGGTCCTGAGCGGGCTTGAAGAGGTCAGCCTGTACGGACAACTGCGCGAGTGGGAAGCCCGCACCCAGACGGGCGACCGAGCGGAACTCGAGGACCTCTCCGACAGCAGCGAACTCTGGTCGCGCGTGGACGCCCGCCGGGAAAGCTGCACCGGACAGAAGTGCCCGCAGTTTGAGCGCTGCTTCATCACCTGGATGCACCAGCGGGCGGCCGAGTCCAATCTGATCATCGTCAATCACCACCTGTTTTTCGCCGACCTGGCCCTGAAACAATCCGATTACGCAAGCCTGCTTCCCGAATACTCAACAGTGGTCTTTGATGAAGCGCATGAGATTGAAGACGTGGCCACGCAATATTTCGGCATCAAGGTCTCGAATTACCAGCTTGAAGAACTGGCGCGGGACACTGAGGCGACTTTGAAACTCAAAGGCATTGACGCCGGGGACGTCCTGAGTGCCGTACGTGAACTCCGCCGGCGAAGCGAACTTTTCTTCGAACTGTTTCCTGCGGGCGACGGCAGGACCAGCTTCGATAATCGGGAGAGTTTCCTGGAAGTCCATCGCGGTGCCTACTCATCCCTGGTGAACGCCCTCATCCGGCTTGAGACCGAACTGATGGGCGTAAAGGACCGCCCAGAAGAGATCAACAATCTGGCTCGGCGCGCGCTCGAGATCCGGCAGGCCACGGAACTCATCATGGAAAGCCGCGACCGCAACCTGGTTTACTGGTGGGAGCGCCGGGGTCGCGGGGTCTTTATCGAAGCATCGCCTATTGACGTTTCTCCCATCCTGCGCGAAAAGCTGTTTGCGCGCGTGCGAACGGTCATTCTGACTTCCGCGACGCTTGCTGTCGGAGGAAAGTTCGACTTTCTCAAGCGCCGCCTCGGCATCGACACGGCGCGGGAGAAAATCATCGACTCGCACTTCGATTTCGGACGACAGGCAATTCTCTACGTACCGCTCCATCTTCCCGACCCGCGGGAGGCGGAGTTCACTTCGCTCGCAGCGAATGAGGTCGTCAACCTGCTGAAGGCCACCCAGGGCCGTGCCTTCGTGCTGTTCACCTCCTATCAGCAGATGCGGGCAATCTATGAGCTGGTGCGTCGAAGGGTGCGTTATCCAATGATGATTCAGGGTTCCGCTCCACGCACGGCCCTTTTGAACAAGTTCCGCTCAACCCCGCATGCGGTCTTGTTCGCCACAAGCTCTTTCTGGCAGGGTGTTGACGTGCAAGGGCAACAATTGAGTGCCGTGATTGTTGACCGGCTGCCGTTCGCCGTTCCTACCGACCCGGTTGTGGCAGCGCGCATCCGCCAGATCAATGAGGATGGCGGCAACGCCTTCGTTGAATACCAGATTCCGGAGGCGGTCATCGCCCTCAAGCAGGGGTTCGGCCGGCTGATTCGCAGCGAAACCGACCGCGGCGTTCTGGGCATTCTCGACCATCGCATCGTGCGGAAGCAGTACGGGAAAATCTTCTTCGACAGCCTGCCCCCTTACCGCCGGGCTGGACGGCTGGAAGAGGTCAGCGCCTTTATGCAAGAATGCACATAGAGATTTGCGGAGAGTGCTTCATAAATCACGTTTTTTGCGGGCACACGCGGGGAATATGTCGGCTGGGGCGGGCACTTGCGACCGTCCCGGCAGCCGATGCACTCCAGAAATGACAATCGCCGGCGGTTTTCGACAAAGTTCCGCTACGCTGCTATAAATTAATTTCGAACGGAATTGCACGAGAGATCAGAAAGCGGAGGATGCATGTTCGAGGTTTCGGTTGAATACACATTTGCCGCGGGCCACGCCTTGCGAGGGTACAGGGGCAAGTGTGAAAACGTTCACGGGCACAACTACAAGCTCCGAGTCACGGTGCAGGGGGAAAAGCTGAACTCCATCGGATTATTAATGGATTTTGCGGACCTGCGGGCAGCAGTCAGATCGCTGGTAGAACGGTTTGACCATCAGTTCTTGAATGACCTCGAACCCTTCAGAGAAATCAACCCTTCAGCGGAGAATCTGGCGTGGTATGTTGGGACGGAACTTCAGAGGGAAATCAGACAGCAGGGTCTCTCGGTTAATAACGTAACCGTGTGGGAAACCGATACAACTTCCGCAAGCTACCGGCCTCCCGCCGGCACTCAACTGGAGAGCGGGGAGCAAGGCTGAATCAGCAAGTGACCCGATCTAATGTGACCAGAACGAGACTGTAGGGTGCAGGTGCAGGTTGTGCTGGTGCATACATTCTCCCGGACACAAATAGACGTCCTCACACCACGGGCAACGCAGGAGAAGGTTTCTCTCACGGATCATGTTGCAGACTGAACAAGCTTCCAGCAGGTCTGCAACCACGTGGCGTGAGACCTTTCGCCAGGTTTCCATCACTTCCTGTTCCTCGTGCAGTTTGTGAAGTTCATCTTTGTCCATCATGGCCAGCTCCCCCTTCCTCCGATCAGTATACAGCAACCGGCGTGCCAATTCCCGCGATGAGACATTCTGGTAAACAAGACACTTACCCTTTTATTTTCAGCACATAGCTCGTTTACGAAAAACCCGCTCGCACGTCCACGCGGAAATCCATTTCCGATTCGTCACCAGACTGACGGCCAAATGTCACATTTTGGTCTCGGCAAGCACCGGAATCCCAGAACACGAGCCTGCAACTCTTGTCCCTCGGGAACCTTCAAGCGTGCAGGGGCAATTCCGGAGACACCGCCAGGCATTCCCCGCATACAGGCCTCGGGCGAGTTGCCAACAAAACGATTGTCGGGATCTGTCCCGTTCCCGCTACGCGAACTTCACCTGTACGTCCGCACGGTCTTCTTCATTGGCCTTGAAGAATTCCCGAGGCTTCAGATTCATCATTCCCGCAAGGATCATGTCCGGGAACTGCTGGATGCGAATGTTGTAGGTGTTGACACTGTCATTCAGGAACTCGCGACGGTCTGCGATCTTTTCCTCGAGGTCTGTGATGCGCGACTGCAATTGCATGAAGTTGGCGTCGGCTTTGAGTTCTGGATAATTCTCCGCAACTGCGAACAGGGTTTTCAGCGCGCCGGTCATCATATTGTCCGCCTGGGCCTTTTCCGAGGCGGTTGTAGCCTTTTGGTACGCGCTGCGCGCCTCGGTGATCAGCTCGAAGGTCTTCTGTTCGTACTGCATGTAGCCCTTGCAGGTGTCAATCAGTTTGGGCAATTCGTCATGCCGCTGTTTCAACAGCACGTCGATGTTTGCCCACGCCTTGTCGATGTCGTTTCTCAGCCGCACCAGGCTGTTGTAGATGCTGACGGTATAGACGACAACTGCTATGGCCGCCAGGATCAATACCAGGAACACCAGAATCTCCACGCCCATGGTCATCCTCCTGATTGGAATCTATAACAGGCCATGCCTGGACATGAACAGCGCAGCACAGAAAACAGCCAGCCCCGCCCCGCCGATCACCATCATGGTGGACCGCCAACCCATGCCCTGTTTTAATTGGTCCGCTGATCTGGAAGAAATCAGAAAAGTGCTGTCGTGGGTACCCCTGGTGATAAGGTTCCTTTCATCCTCGCCACCGGGCCTGGGATTTTCCAGGCAGGTCCCGAGGACGTCATACTCGTTGTCCGGTTCGATGCAGTATTCTGTAAAACGAAACGCGTCCATACACCCGTAGCCGACCCCGGCATATTCCAGCAGTTCGTCGTCGGTCTTGGCGGTCGCTGAAACGTCGGAATCATCATAGGCGTTCAATGGAAACGCATGGATCAGGCTTGCCAGAGAGAAAGTCACCGGCGGGTCGCCAACCTGCCGGCGGCAATTTACCGGCACGTCGAATTCGGCATCTCGAGGGTCAACCAAAATCCGTCCTGTTTCATCGGCCAGATAGAACCGTTTTCCGTTCTGGTCCGTCCTGTGGTGTGACCAACCGTTTCTTCCAACGTATCGTTCGATCTTTACTCGAAACGCGTAGCACGGTGTACCGCTGACCGGACTTGGAAATGGCGTTTCGCCGCCCGCACGCCCGCGCACCTGAGCGATGCCCATGGCGATAGCCCGGATGGGGGTCGTTGGGGTGTCGGCCACCATCAGGCTTGTCCGAAACGTGCGCAATCCGCGGAAAAACAGGACGAACCCGAACCCGAATCCGAGCACCAGGTATGCGTCAATGTTTGTATATGGTTGCATCCAAAAGATGAGAAAAATCGCCTCATCGTAGCTTGGAGGAGGATAAAAGGCAAGCCCAAAAGATTAACGACCGTGATGCCTTTTAGGGGAACCTCGGCGGGTATGGCGGGTATCCCTCCGCGGAGCGGGGATGCCCCGGGTTTACGCAATCCTGTGCGCAGTTGCGAACTCTTTTTCGCAGCAATGGTCGTATTTCATACCTTGTCTTAAAACCCACAAACCTGATGGCGGAATGGCTTCAGGATTGTTGCCGATGTCTATCCCGGTTCACCGCTTGACGGCGGGTTTTCTCGTCATCAGCGCAAGCGCTCGCGCCCGGCACTCATGGCACAGGCTTCTGCCTTTCAGGTCGATGGCTTCGACCTCATGGGAGGCGGCCATGGCGCAGCGATAATCTTCACAATGCGTGAGGCCGAGCGTGTGGCCAAGTTCGTGGACGGCCTCTTTCAGCAACCGCACCTCGAGCAACCCGGCGTCAGCAGGCAATCCATAGAATTCCTGCCGCAATCTATGCGTTGAGACCACAGCGCACGTTCCGTTCAACTGTGCCTCGCCAAAGACAAAAGTCAAAATGGGGACGTACAAATCGAGCGCTGTCACGCCCAGCAGACGGTCCACACCTGAACCAAACTGTTTTTGCATACGGTCCAGGATGTCAGTGGAAGAGTATTGCCCTCGCTCCGGATGAAACGATGGGGCCGGGTCAAGACTTGCTTCCAGGATTTGGCAGCGCACGCCAAATTCCGCCTCAAGGGCGGCGCGAAGCGACTCCATCATCACCGGATCTGTTTCCCCGATCGCCAGCAGATCGATCCGGTTCATAGGGCTTCATCCGTGGGCCTTTTCCATCCGTACTTTTTCAGCTTATTGTGAAGGGTCACGCGGTCGATGCCAAGCACCTGAGCGGCAAGCGTCTGATTATTCCGGCATTGCTCCACGACCTCAAGGATGTGCGCCCGCTCGACTTCCTCAAGCGTCATCCCGCTGCGCCCGTTGTGAGGGATCCGCAGGGTGAAATCCTTTTCCTGAAGTTCGCCCGTGCGGGCCATCACCATGGCGCGCTCGACCGCGTTTTCAAGTTCGCGGATGTTCCCGGGCCAGTCGTACTGCATCAGCATGTTGATGGCAGCGCGGGAGACGCCCTGGATTGGCTTGTTCATGGAGGACGCGAATTTTCGCACGAAGTGATCGACAAGCAGCGGAATATCTTCCCTGCGCCTGCGCAGCGGCGGCAGGTCAATGCGGAATACGTTGAGCCGGTAATAGAGATCGGGCCGGAAAGAGCCCTGCTCAACCAGTGCTTCAAGGTCTTTGTTGGTCGCGGCCACACAGCGGAAATCGACGTGAATGGGCTGGTTGCTCCCCACGCGGGTGATCTCGCGTTCCTGCAACACGCGCAGAAGGTCCGTCTGGGTTTTCAGGCTGATGTCCCCGATCTCATCCAGAAATACCGTCCCGCCGTCGGCGGCTTCGAAGATCCCTTTCTTGCGGTACTGCGCTCCCGTAAAAGCGCCCTTCTCGTGGCCGAACAACTCGCTCTCCAGCAGGGTTTCCGCCAGCGCCCCGCAGTGTGCCACAACAAGCCGGTTATACCGGCGCGGGCTTGCAGCATGTATGGCGCGCGCCACAAGTTCTTTTCCGGTCCCGCTTTCGCCGGTGATCAGGACTGTAGCCTCCGTGGGCCCGACGGTTTCAATGGCATCAAAAACCGCGCGCATTGCGGCGCTCTGGCCAATCAGTTCCGGCGGGAAGCTGGCTTCCGCCACGCGTTCCTTTAACGCCAGGTTCTCCCGCTCCGCCCTCTTGTGGGCCAGCGCGTTGCGGACCGTATGTGCCATCTCTTCGGGGTCAAAGGGTTTTACTACGTAATCGTAGGCGCCACTTTTCAGTGCAGCCACCGCGGTCTCAACCGAGGCATAACCCGTCATGATAATAATCGTCAGGTCGGGCTTCACTTCGCTCAGGCGCCGCTGAAGTTCGATCCCGTCCATGTCCGGCATTTTGATGTCCACCAGAGCAATGTCCCAATCGCGCTCAGCCAGCACGGTCAGCGCCTGACGTCCGCCCTCTGCCGTACCCACATCGTAGCCTTCTTCCTGAAACCATTTTGACAACGAATCGCGCACGATCAGTTCGTCGTCGACAATCAGGATGCTTCCTTTGCTATGCATTGCCAGATTCCTTTGTAAGCACGGACATTGACCTCCGCTACACGCCGCTCTGCGCCTTCTCTGCCTTTCCTTCCAGCGGAAGCGTGATGGTAAACACGGTTCCTCTCCCCACCTCCGAATCAACGTCGAGTCGCCCCTGATGGCGCTCCACGATCATGCGGCTGATGGCGAGACCCAGCCCAAGTCCGTGCCCGCGTTCTTTGGTTGTAAAGAAAGGCTCGAACATCTGGGACAGGATCTCCTGTGGAATGCCCGGCCCGTCGTCTTTCACTTCGATCCTCACGTCCTGCAGATTGTCTGGCCGCCGCGTGCACAGGCTCAAGTTGCCGCCCCTCGGCATGGCATCGATCGCGTTCATCACGAGGGCCAGAATCACCTGTTCAATCTGCGCCGGATCGCACGGCACGCGCGGAAGCCCCTCCGCCAGACTGAGATGCAACTGGATGTTTTGAAGCTCAAGCTGGTGCTGCACGAGCCGCACGCACCGCTCAAGAACTGCATTCAGGTCCGCCGACTCAATACTCATGGAACTGGCGCGGGAAAAGCTGAGCAGGTTTTTGACGATTTCCCCGCAGCGGCGGCTTTCTGATTCAATCAGATCAAGCGCCGCTATTGCCTCGACACACGGGCCGGCGCTCTCCTTTGCGAACTGCTTCTTCAGGAGCTTCGCGTAGGTCAGAATTCCAGCCAGAGGATTATTGATCTCGTGGGCCACAATGGCCGCCAGCTTTCCGATCGAGGCCATCTTTTCGACGCGCAGCATCTGCTCATGCGCGCGGTTTAATTCTTCCGTTTTTTGTCTGACCCGTTCCTCGAGCGTGCGCCCCCATTCCGTCACTTCCTCGCGCGCAGCCTTCAACTCCCGGCTCATGGTGTTGAATGAACGGGCGAGGTCAGCGATTTCGTCGTGCGACCGAATGTCCAGTTGAAAACCCAGATCGCCAGAGGCCAGCCGTTCGGTTCCCTCTTCAAGGGTTTTCAACGGCTGGTTGACCACACGCCAAACGAAAATCACGCTGAGCGAAGAAATCACCGCAATGGCAAACAGCGTGTAGAACACCATGCGGCGCGTTGCGGCTGATACGCTGGCGTCGGCGGTTGCGAGCGAGAGGTCAGTATCAAGCACGCCCAGTACCTTCATGTTTGCCGGATGCACGTGGCATGATGCGCTCGAGCACTCGGCGGAGTTTTCAATGGGATTGATAATCCCCAGCACGCGACGCCCGCTCGCCAGCCGGTAGGTTCGGAAGCGGTCCGGACGATTCAGCCGTGCGAGGGGCTCTGCCTGGCTGTGGCATCCGTAGCAGGCCTCGGCTTTCTTGTTGACAAAAGTCCCGATCTCCGAAGGATCAGACGAGAAACTGATGCGGCCCTGCTGATTGATGATGCGGACGCGCACCATTCCGGGCTCATTTGCAATCTCACGGATGATGTGATAAAGCCCGTCGCGCTGATTTCTCAGCATGTAGTAGGAGGCGCTGCGCTTGATGACGTCACTGAGGCGCTCGGCGCTGACCAGCGTGCTCTTCTCAAGCTGCTGACGCTGCAAACGGATATTGAGATAGCCGAGAAATCCAAAGACCAACGCCATCAGGGCAACAAGCAGCAGTACGAGTTTGGCGCTGATGCTGTGTGCTATCCGCACCCAGCGCTTCGAAATTGCCGCGCTTGCTCCAGAGAGGCGCATGGGTCCACTCGGTCCCACTGGATGATTCGCAATCCGCTACACGCGGACCGTGGAAGAGCACGGATCTGTCCGTGCAAGCATACTGCCCACACCCATGCGGTGCACGGGTCGCCGATCGCTGCCGGTACGCCGGCCGCGTCCTTGCTGGACGAATAAAATCGAAATCAGCCCATTCCGGTCTGGCTTCAAGCCGTCCTCTTTCACGCGATTACCTCTTGAGAATCATGCTGCAGCCGACGGTTCCTCACCCACTGCCTTTGGTAACTCCTCCGGCAACGCTTCTCCTTCGATGGCCGCCGGGAAAATCGGCAGGTACTTGACGGCCAGCGCAAAAATCGCAAATCCTGCGCCGATGATGCTCGCCGTTACGGCAATCTCCGTCCACCGGGGAATGTAGTGGACGCCCGCTGTGGATTCCATTCCCGTGATGCTCACGTTCAGGCGGTTGGTTACAAACCCGAGCACTACGAGCACGGCACAAAGATACAGCCCTCCAGCCGTTGCTCGTATACGCGGGTTCGCCAGCAGTGCGATGGGCAGCAGGAGGCCGATCACGGACTCCAAAAGAAACAAATCCGTTTCATAACTCGAATGGATCACCAGGGGAAGCGCGCCGCGGTGGAGCAGGTCTTCGAATCGCAGGACAGCGTAAACTCCCAGCACGACCAGCAGGACGCGTCCCAGCGATTGCAGCAGTGGCAATTCGAGTTGCTTCCCGAAGGCTTTAGAACTCATCCAGGATTCGAAAATCACCATCGCCAGGCCAACCGCCACGGCGGAAATAAAGAAGAAAACCGGCAGGAGAGGACTGTACCAGAGGGGGTGCAGTTTTTCGGGCACGATCAGGTAAAGGCTGCCGAGCGAAGACTGGTGCAGTGTGGAAAGGATTACACCCGCAATTACGAGTGGAATCGAGATCGTGCGCAGCAGGCGCAATGGACGTCTGAACCGCAGGCGCTCGAACACCACGGGCGCAAACTCCAGCGCCAGCACAGTTGTATAGAGCGTCACGCACCAGGCGACCTCAAACATCACCGAGTGCGGGTTCCACATCACCAGCGGATGCCAGATGCGATAAGGACGGCCCAGGTCGAAAAGGAGCGCCACGACCACAAGCACATATCCAAGAAACGCCGTCAGCACGGTAGGCCGGATGATCGGCTTGAACTTTTCCAGATTAAAGATATGGACTGTTGCCGTCAGGATAAAACCGCCCGCCGCAAGCATCACACCGCAGAGCACGTCGAAACCGATCCAAAGGCCCCAGGGAAAATCGTCGCTCAGGTTCGTGGACGCGCCGAGGCCGCGCGTGAAGCGCACGACAGTGGCGTACAGGCCGGCCAGAAGTATTAAAGTTAAAAGCGCCTTCCAGAAGGTCAGCCTTGGTAACTGGATTGTCATCGCCGCTTCACTCCTTCTTTTTCTCGCCCTCTTTCTGGTTTCCTTCGGCTTCCGCAACTTCCTCGCGACGGTGCGTGATCCACCAGATGCCGCCGAGAAGAACTCCGCCGAGGGCGACGAGGTCCGGAATTCTTGAAAGCACCCGATAGGTCAGCATCGGCAGCGGCAGCTTCGGGATATCAGTCCGGTAGCCAAATTCAGCGAACGGTACGCTCGCAAGCAGCAGCACGGAAGTCCCGCCGACTTCATTCAAGCCGTAAATATGGTTGAGATATTGATTCGGCTTCCTGGCGATGCGTTCTTTTGCTTCGGCGATCAGGTCATCCCGCTCGCCGAATTTCGTGGCGCCGGTGGGGCAGGCCTCGGCGCAGGCCGTCGGCTTGCCTGCCGCCACGCGGTCCGCACACATGTCGCATTTCCTTACCCGAGGCAGGAGCAGGTTCCATTCATACTTCGGGACGTTGAATGGACACGCCATCATGCAGTAACGGCAACCGATGCACCGGGATGCGTCATATGTCACGGGCCCTTCGGGGTTCTTTCGAATTGCCGCCACCGGACACACGGAAGCGCAGGTGGGCTCTTCGCAATTCATGCAAAGCCGCCGCATAAACTTGTCACCGCGCACCTCGACAGCCGTCAGTTTGTGTGCGGAAAGTTTCTCTTCAGCGCCGATCTTATCGTCGTAAGGAAGTTTGTTGCGGTCGGCGCAGGCCTTCTCACAGAGCTTGCAGCCGATGCATTGGGTCGAATCGTAAAGGATCGCTTTGGACATACTCGCGCTCCGGGAACGGGTTGGCCCGATCCTGCAAAAACATCTCTTCTGAAAAACCCATGGCAGGACTTACGCGGCAAGCGAGGCTCGTTTTCGAGACTTGGAAACTTTGCAGCGGACGATTAAAACTGGAGCCGACCGGAAACTTGCTCCCTGCTGATGCTGCTTTGCTTCTATGTGCACCCGTGCGTTGAAACCGTCTTCTCATCGGATACTGATGCAAAATTCATCGATCTGGTCATAGATTGCTGCCTTTGGAGGCAAACCGGCAATGCGCCCGGTCACCAGCGCCTGTGATCCGGCTCACCAGAGAGTATGCAACTCGTTGTTGAGGCTTCGATTGCGCCGCAAGTGGGTTGCATCGGGGCCGGTTCGTGCCGGTCGCAACCGCTGGGGTATACTATCGGTCTGCAAGATGCGGAGAACACCGGAAACATCAGGGGCCTGAATGTCCAGAATTCACTCTGTCCGTGCACGTGAAGTGCTTGATTCGCGCGGCAATCCAACGCTTGAAGTCCATGTAGCTCTTGAAGACGGCGCCGTGGGCGCTGCGATAGTTCCTTCCGGCGCCTCGACGGGCACGCACGAAGCATCTGAGCTTCGCGACGGCGAACTCAATCGCTACCATGGCCGGGGAGTTCTCAAAGCGGTCCGCAGCGTCGAGTGGGAGATTGCGCCTGCTCTGGCCGGGGTCGAGGCCTCCGATCAGGCGCTCGTGGACAGCAGCATGATCCAGCTTGATCACACGCCGATGAAACAGCGCCTCGGCGCGAACGCCATTCTTGGCGTTTCGATGGCAGCGGCGCGGGCGGCGGCGAACTCCGCACGGCTGCCGCTCTACCGGTATCTGGGAGGAACGACAGCGCGCAGGCTGCCCGTTCCGATGGTGAACATCATGAGCGGCGGAATCCACGGCGGAGGGAACATCGATTTCCAGGACTTTATGATGATTCCGCTGCGCGCACGCACGTATTCCGAAGCCCTTGCTGATGTCAACGCCGTGTATCGGGCTGCGAAGTCGGTCCTGATCGAGCGGGGAGCTTATCGCGCCGGCGTCGCCGATGAAGGCGGATACGCACCGGCGCTCGAATCCAACGAATCCGGCTTTGATGTCATGGTAGCCGCTATGGAGCGGGCCGGGCTTAGACCCGGCAAGGACGCCGCCATCGCCGTGGACGTAGCCGCCAGCCATTTTTACGACCGCGGAAGTTATCGACTCCAGGTTGAAAATGAAGGCTTGACCGCCGAAGAGATCGTGGAGCGTCTCGAGAATTGCACTGACCGCTTTCCGGTTCTCGCGATTGAAGATGGCCTGAATGAAGAGGATTGGGAAGGTTGGAAGGCCCTGACGGCCCGGCTTGGTGACCGATGCCTGCTGATCGGCGACGATCTTTTTGTGACCAACTCCGAGCGGCTCTCGCGCGGGATTGAGGAGGGGATCGCCAACGCAGTCTTAGTGAAGATGAACCAGATTGGGACCCTGACGGAAACGATCGAGGTCGTGGGTCTTGCGCGGCGGAATGGATATGTGCAGGTGATCAGCGCCCGATCGGGCGAAACTGAAGACGATTTCATGGCCGACCTTGCCGTTGCGGTCGATGCGCCGTTGATTAAGATCGGTGCTGTCACGCGCTCCGAGCGGCTGGCCAAATACAACCGCCTGAAGCGGATCGAAGAGGAATTGGGGCCTCACGCCTGTTATCAGGGGCGGGAAACTTTTGGAGAATTCCTTGCTCCGGATTCCAACTGAAGCGCCTGAGCAGGGCAAGACTTTCTCTCGCCGGAAATCAAGTGAGGCACAGGTTCCTAAAACCGCGCAAATAGAGCAACCTCAGGAAATAATCGCGCTGCAAGGCTTTAAGAAGCCATTCGAATCCGTCGCTTTCGGAGACTCGTGAGGTAGAATAGTCAAAGAGAGTTCCCAGTGAGAAGCCGATGGTTCAAACTGCGGAGCGCCAATCCCACAGCCTTATTGATAATGGCTGTGGTGACCCTCTCGCCTGTCATCTTGTATGCCGTCGAGGCGCTGAATTTCCGTCCCGGCTTTAATCTCTACACGCCCGCGCAGGACGTTGAACTGGGCCGGAAAGCCTCACAGGATGTAGATAAGCAGCTTCCGCTGATTCATGACTCCCAGGTTGTCGGGTATGTGTCGGACCTGGGAAAGCGTCTCGCCACTTTTGCGCCCAACCAATCCGGCGGGACGAAATACGACTGGACTTTCAACGTCGTGAACAGTTCTGACATCAACGCATTTGCGCTTCCGGGAGGATTTATTTATATCAATCGCGGCGCCATCGAAGCGGCTCAGGATGAAGCTCAGATCGCCGGCGTCATCGCCCACGAGGAAGGCCATGTCGTGATGCGCCACGGCACGCATCAGGCGTCTCAGATAGTGTTGGCACAGGCGCCGCTCTCCATTCTGGGCGGGCTGCTCGGTCAAAGTTCGAGCATCGGGAGCCAGCTTGCCCAGCTTGGAATCAGCTTTGGCGTGAACTCCATCCTGTTGAAAAATTCGCGGAGTGCGGAATCGCAGGCGGATGAAGTTGGAACCTACGTTCTCTATCAGGCCGGTTATGACCCTTATGCCATGGCCCAGTTCTTTGAGATCATCCAGCAGAAATATCCGCAGCGGACCATTCAGTTCTTTTCCGACCATCCGAACCCCGGGAACCGCATTAAGAATGTCGATGCGGAAATCCCGAAGCTGGGCCCAAAGAAGAACTGGAAGACGGACAGCCCGGAATTTGAGGCCGTAAAGCAGAAGCTCCAGAAAATGCCTCCGCCGCCGAAACCCAGGCCGGCGAACCCGCAATAGCGGCTTCAGCGTGGCGCCAGTAATCATACGCATGATGGTCACAATGCACGACAGGATTTTAATTTAACCTGTGATAATGGCTTCCAGTGAATCTTCAATGAATCTGGTTCGCGGACCTGCCCGGAGGCCGGAATGGGCGCAGATGATCCGGCTGGGAGGCGACCGCGTTGCTGTCCTTTTCAACGAACTGCGAAAATCCGTCGGGAAGATCGATGGGATTATCGAACGGCTGCATTATTCGGCCGAGGAAGACCGCTGGGTTGTGAAGTACAGCATCGACGGGCTGGAGCTTTTTACCGCGCGCATCTTCCCCGGATCGCTCGAAGCCGAAATGGCATTGAGCGCTTCGGAAGCAAAGGCGCTGCTGAGATCGGAGACTTTGAGCCGAACGCTTCGGAATACAGTCAACTCCAGGCTGCAGGAAAGGCAGGCAGGCTTGATAAATTTCCCGTTGACCAATCGGCGGGCGGCGCGTTCATTCGCGAGCCTGGTCAGGGCGAAGTCCAGGTTGGGCCATGGGAACCAATTATGAGTAGTTCATAACACGAAGAGGAGGTGAAACCCATGATTTATCGTGTGAAATCAAAGAAGTCGCTGGCGGACGTGGCGCGCGACATGGAATCAACATGTCAGAGGCACAAGTTCGGCATCATGGGTGTGCACGATCTGAAGGCAAAGATGAAGGAAAAAGGAGTCGAATTCGACCGCGACTGCATGATTTTTGAGGTCTGCAACCCGCAGCAGGCAAAGAAGGTGCTGGAAAAGAACGCCGACATTTCGACTGCCCTTCCCTGCCGGATTTCAGTCTTCCAGGAAGATGGTGACACGGTACTGGCCACGCTGAAGCCGACGGAAATGCTGGCGCTGTTTGGGGCTTCGGAGCTCGAACCGGTCGCCCGGGAAGTTGAGCAGGCGATCTTCGCCATCATGCAGGAAGCTGCTGGATGAGCTTGCAATCGTTGACAGGAGTTGCGAATCAACGATAAGATATAGTGTTTTCTGTCAACAACATTGAGGTGAGTGTACATGTACGCAATCATTCGGACCGGCGGCAAGCAGTACAAGGTGGCGCCGGGAGACGTGATCCGGGTCGAAAGGCTGCCGGGAAATGCGGGGGACGGCGTTGAGTTCAATCACGTTTTTGCCGTCCGCAAAAAGGAACTCATCGTGGGGTCGCCCCTTGTGGAAAATGCCAAAGTAAAGGCAACAATCCTTGCCAACGACCGCGCACGCAAGGTCCGCGTGCTGAAGTACAAGAGGAAGAAGCAATACAGGCGTACGATTGGCCACCGGCAGAATTACAGCGAGGTCAGGATCAACGAAATTGTCGCCCCATAACCAATCAAAGGAACGGGGGCAAGACCATTAACGAGGCATCCTTATGGCGCACAAAAAAGGTTTAGGAAGTTCAAGAAATGGCCGGGATTCCAATGCGCAAAGGCTTGGCGTAAAGCGCTTTGACGGGCAGATGGTCCCGGGCGGCTCGATCCTTGTCCGGCAGCGTGGCACCCGGCTCAAGCCCGGGGAAAACGTAGGCGTCGGCAAGGACGACACGCTTTTTGCCAAAGTCTCCGGCGTGGTGAAATTTGAGGACAAAGGCCGCGCGGGCCGGATTGTCAGCATTCTGGTGCCGTCCGCCAATTAAATCCTGCCTGCGCTGTGTGAATCGGTTTTCCGGATATCTTCGCCGCACTCGCATTTTCAAGCGTCAGCAAGAAACTTTGAGCGATGAACTTTATGCTCGCCTGATGGCTGTGCAGAGGGTATCCTTGTCTCTGAAAAGCGGCGGAAGGTTTCTCCATGTTAGTCGATGAAGCCCGAATCCATGTAGCGGCCGGCAGCGGCGGAAACGGTTGTGTCGCTTTCCGCAGGGAGAAGTTTGTCCCGCGCGGAGGCCCCAGCGGGGGCGACGGCGGCGATGGCGGCAGCGTTTATCTTGAATCAACGGCGCACCTGAACACGCTGCTGAAATTCCGGTTTAACAGGGAGTTTCGTGCCGAGCGCGGCGGGCACGGCGAAGGTTCCAATCGCCACGGCAAAAACGGAGAAGACCTGGTAATTCAAGTGCCTGTCGGGACCGTCGTTTATGACGACCAGACCGGCGAAAAACTGATTGACATGGATGTTCCCGGCGTGCGGTTTCTTGCGGCCAAGGGCGGGCGCGGCGGACGCGGAAACGCGCGGTTTGCGACATCCACGAACCAGGCACCGCGGCGGGCTGATCCCGGAACTCCCGGCGAAGGACGGGACCTGCGCCTCGAGTTAAAACTTCTTGCCGACGTCGGCCTTGTGGGCTTTCCCAATGTGGGCAAATCCACGCTGATCTCGCGTCTCAGTGCTGCGCGCCCGCGCATTGCCGACTACCCGTTTACAACGCTCGAACCGTGCCTGGGTGTGGTTCCCGTGGATGAAGAGGATTCCTTTGTAATGGCCGATATTCCGGGTTTGATTGCCGGGGCGCACGAAGGCAAAGGGCTGGGCGACAGGTTCCTCAGGCATATTGAAAGAACGCGCCTGCTGCTGCACCTGATCGATGTAGCTGAGTTTACGGGCCGGGACCCGGTTGAGGACTACTCCATCATAATGAAGGAACTTGAAAGCTTCAACCCGGCAGTTGCCAGCAAGCCGATGCTGATGGTAGCTTCTCGTATTGACGCGGCCGGCGACAGCAGCCGTCTCTTCGCCCTGAGGGAGTTCTGCAGAGAAATGAAATCGCCGCTTTATGAGATCTCTTCGATCACTGGCGAAGGGCTCGAAGAGTTGAAACGCGCAACCTGGGAGAAACTGAAGGAAATTCCCCGGGCCGGACTTGCCGAAAAGCCGGTCAGTCAAACCTGACGTTCCCAGTGAGGCGTCTCGGGCTCCGAGTGTTCAGACGCCAAATGTCAGGCTTCAGGTCTCATCGTGGCAATCTGAGATTTCAAATTTGAAATTTCAGATCCAAAACTGAACTTGGCGGTCGAGATTTAACTGCCGGCTAACTATCAGGACTTACGACTTCGTGAAAATTGCTATTTTTGGCGGGACTTTCGATCCAATTCACACAGGCCACATGGAAGCGGCCAAAGCGGCCGCCAGGCGATTCCGCCTGAACAGGATTTTGTTCGTTCCGACCGGGTGTCCGCCCCACAAGACCACAAACGGATTGACTGATTACCATCATCGCCTCGCGATGGTGACGCTGGCCTGTCTGGAAGACCCGCGCTTTGTCCCTTCGCAGCTCGAATCCCCGGAACTGCAACCCGGACCACATTATTCCGTCGATACGGTGCGGCGCGTGCGCCGCATGCTTCGTTCGGGCGACAGCCTGTATTTCCTGATTGGCATCGATGCCCTGCTCGACCTGCCCCACTGGAAGCAGTTTCGCCGGCTGCTTGATCTTACGGACTTTATCGTTGTCTCGCGGCCAGGGTTCGACAGCCATGAAATTGAGCGGGCTCTGCCCCGCGATATGGTCAGCTCCAGGCGGCCAAGGATGTCCCAACGCGAGATTATTCTGCGACGTACAACGCTCCACATTCTGCCGGACGTCGAAGTGCCAGTGGCTTCCACCGATCTGCGCCGGAAGATTCGGGAGGGGCAAAGCATCACCGGACTCGTGCCCCCGCTGGTCGAACAATATATACTTAAAGAGGGGTTGTATAAGGTAAACCGGCTCCATGGAGGAAAATGACGGCAAACCTGCGTGAGGCGATCCGCGCTGCCTTGGATCGAAAGGCGGTCAACCTGACCGTTCTGGATGTCCGTAAAATTTGTTCCTTCGCGGATTATTTTATTATTTGCAGCGGCACTTCTACCCGTCATACGCGCGCCATTTCCGATGCTATCGAGGAGCATCTAAAGAAAGACCTTGGCCTGACCCCGGCACACCTCGAGGGCTACACCCAATCGGAGTGGATTCTGATGGATTATTTCGATTTTGTGATCCATATCTTCCTGGAGCCCGCCCGCGAGTTTTATGATCTGGAAAGGCTCTGGAAGTCAGCCCCTCGCGTGGCCTTGCCAAAAGGATGAAAGAATTGTCAGGAACCCGGCTCGTCATCGGCCTGTAAGAAGGCCATAATGGCCTGCGGGACTTGATGGGTCAGATCCATGCGCGTCCGAGTATTCTGGGAAGGCAAAACCAAAGACCCGCGCCTGCGCGAGCTGATTGCTGATTACGCAGATCGCATCAGGAAGCTCGCAGATTTCGATCTTGAAGAACTTTCTGAAGTTAAGAAGTCCAAGAGCAAGGTAACACAGCGGTTGACTGCGACAGAGGTTCGAATGCTTGATAAGATGGGCAAGGGTACTCGAGTTATTCTGGATCCAGAGGGCTCAGAATGGACATCCAAAGAGCTTGCCATGTGGCTGGGCGAACAGGGTGTTCGTGGAGCACGCGAGATCGCCTTTGCCGTAGGTGGAGCTGATGGATTTTCCTCGGAATTCCGCAGGCAGGCCCATGTACTGCTCTCACTTTCACGCATGACCTTGACGCACGAATGGGCGCGGGCCCTGCTACTCGAGCAGATTTACCGGGGATTCACTATCCTGCGGGGCTTTCCATACGCCCGCTGATATTTCAGCGAGGCGGCTTTACGCCGCCGTCTCTACAATGCCATAGGGCTGACCGTCCGCGATGAATGGGCGAACTCAAACCCAGTAAGGATGGGGCCTTGCAATCGCATGTCGCCGGTGCGTCCGAACTGTTGAAGAGGAGAAAGGATCCGCATTGCCTGAAGCAAGAAAGGGACTCATTATCGTCTTTACCGGCCCGGGAAAAGGGAAAACGACTGCCGCCCTTGGGACGGCTTTCCGGGCGGTTGGTCAGGGATTGAAGGTATTGATGGTACAATTCATCAAGGGCTCCTGGCATTACGGCGAACTGGATGCCTGCCGGATGCTGGGAGAAGACAGGATCAGGATCCTGCCCATGGGCCGCGGGTTCGTTAAGGTCGGCGTGGAAAAGCCGGACCCGGAGGACGTTCGCCTGGTGGAAGAAGCATGGCAATTCGCAAGCCAGGCCATCCTGGGCAACGAATACGACCTGGTGGTCCTGGACGAGATCAACTACGCGATCAGCTACAAGATGCTCGATCCTGCAAAGGTCGTAGAAACACTGAAAAAGAAGCCTGAAATGGTTCATGTGATATTGACAGGACGCAATGCTCATCCCTCGATCGTCGAGTTGGCGGATATGGTCACAGAGATGCGCGAAGTGAAGCATCCCTATCAGAAAGGCATCCTGGCCCAGCGCGGAATCGAATACTGATCTTTGCGCCTGTCCCGCCGAATGGCGGCGGGGAGCAAAACTGGACTTCCCATGACCTGGTTTCGAAAAGAAAAGAAGCCGCTCGAAACGCCTCCGACAGAGAAGCGCGTCCAGACCGAAGGCCTGTGGACCAAGTGCGAATCCTGCAAGCGGATCCTCTGGAAAAAGGACATCGAGCAGAACCTGCTCTGCTGTCCCAAGTGCAACTTTCATTTCCAGATGAGTTCCGAGGCCCGCCTGGCCATGCTGTTTGACGACGGCAAGTACACAGAGTACGACGCCGGCATGAGTTCTCCCGACCCGCTGGGATTTGTGGACAGAAAGAGCTACCGCGACCGCCTGAAGGCCGCCGAGGCGGTCACGGGCATGAAGGACGCGGTTCGCGTAGGCGAAGGCAATATGGACGGCAGACCTCTCGTCGCCTGCGCCATGGACTTCCGCTTTATCGGCGGCAGCATGGGAGCTGTCGTGGGAGAAAAGATCACGCGCGCCATCGACCGATGCATCGAGAGAAAACTGCCGCTCGTGATCGTTTCGTGCTCCGGCGGTGCGCGCATGATGGAGGGCACCATCAGCCTGATGCAACTGGCCAAGATCAGCGCTGCGCTCGCTCGCTTCGACGACGTGCGCAAACCCTACATCTCGGTTTTGACCAATCCGACGACAGGCGGTACAACGGCCAGCTTTGCCATGCTCGGCGACCTCAACATTGCCGAACCCGGCGCGCTGATCGGATTTGCCGGACCGCGCGTGATCGAACAGACCATTCGCCAGAAGCTGCCCGAAGGTTTTCAAACCGCAGAATTTCTGCTGCAACATGGCATGCTGGACGCCATCGTTCCGCGCGCTGAACTGAAGGCTTTCCTTTCCAAGACGCTGGACTTTATGGGAGCATGGAACTCCACCGATTCCCGCAAATGACTGATTTCATCCAAGCGCAATCCGCCATTCCATTTGACGAATGTCTCAGAATACTCTGGGACCGCGGCCACGAACTGCACGGGAGGAAGTTTGACCTGGAAGCCATCCGGTCAATTCTCGCCGTGATGGGCCATCCCGAGCGCCGCTATTTTACGGCCATCATTGCCGGGACCAATGGCAAAGGCTCAACGTCCGCCATGCTCGCCGCCATCCTTGAACGCTCACGGTATCGGACCGGCCTTTACACTTCCCCCCACCTCGTGCGCGTGAATGAGCGGATTCGCGTCAACGGCGCGGATATTTCCGACGAAGATTTTGCCGCCGCATTCACAGCAGTCCACCGGGCGGTGGAAAAGCTCATCCAGGAAAACGTGCTGCCGCACCGGCCCAGCTTTTTTGAATATCTGACGGCCACCGCCTTCGAGCACTTTGCACGCGCAGGAGTAGATTTTGCGGTGCTTGAAGTCGGCATGGGCGGCCGACTTGACGCCACGAACGTCACGGACGCCTCTGTGGCTGTAATCACCAACGTTGATCTTGATCATCAGGAATTCCTGGGGAACACGATCGCCGCCATCGCCCGTGAAAAGGCGGGAGTCATCAAGCCCGGGCGACCCGTCGTCTCCGGATGCGAACATCCCGAAGCCATCGCGGTAGTCCGCCGGAAATGCGACGAAGCGGGTGTTGAGCTGATCGAAACCAGCGGCCTTCAATCCGTCCGGAACCTTTTTCACATGGACGGTCGCTACAGCTTCGATTTGGAGAAGAATGGCTGGTCATTGCCGGGGATTACGCTGAGCATGGCAGGCAAGTTCCAGGTGCGGAACGCCGTCATGGCAGCCGTTACGGCCCTTAAGCTGGCCGAGGGCGGATTCAACATTCCGCATCAAGCCATTCTCGAAGGTCTGCGGGTAGCGTCATGGCCCGGCCGGCTGGAAATTATACGGCAGCGGCCGCTGATTCTGCTTGACGGCGCTCATAATCCCGCTGCCGCGCGAGAGGTGGCGGAGTTCGTTCAAGAGCATTTTGCGGGCCGAAAGCTCAGGCTTGTTTACGCCAGCATGCGAGACAAGGCCATCGGCGAAATCAGCAACATTCTTTTCCCGCTGGCGGAAATGGTTTATGTTACACGGCCGCAGGTTGAACGCGCTGCCGAGCCGGAAGCCATTCTGGCCGCTTCCAGGGTTCAGCCGCAGCAGGCGGTGATCGAACCGGACCCGGTCCGCGCGCTGGAGCAAGCTGTGTTTTCCTCGGCGCCGGAAGATATCGTTCTGGTCGCAGGGTCGCTCTTCCTTGTGGGCGCCATCAAGAAAGCGGTCCTGACGGGTCGCCTTGTGCCCGAACGGTTAACGTCCCAGGAAGTCCTTTCTGAATACTGCTGACTTTCGTATGGAGTCCACTTCATCGACGCCCGCCAGGCAACCATCCAGCGGTGAGCGGATTCGGGATTTTCTCAGCTATGCCCGCTCCATCTTTTTCACGGATCTGCTGATTTACCTGTACACCGCCGTCTGCGGGACGTTTTCCCTGTGCGGGTCGTTTTTTGACGCGCATGGCCGCTGGCAGCACGGCTGTGCGCGGGTGTGGTCATGGCTGATTTTGAAAACCAGCAGAATTGACCTGCGCGTGGAAGGCCTGGAGAACGTTGAGCCCGGCAAGACGGTGATCTTCTGCTCCAACCACCCGAGCGCCATGGATATCCCCATTCTGTTCGTCAGCCTCCCGGTGCAATTCCGTTTTCTGGCCAAGCGCGGGTTGTTCCATGTTCCTTTCCTCGGCTGGCACTTGCGCCGCTCCGGACATATCCCCGTCGATCGCGGCCGCCCGCGCGAAGCGCTCAAGGGTTTTGACCAGGCAGCCAGGCGGATCAAGGAAGGTTGCCCGGTCGTTGTGTTCCCTGAAGGCAGCCGCAGCCGCACGGAAGAAATGCTTCCCTTCAAAAGCGGAACTTTTTATCTGGCGATTCTCTCCGGGGTGCCTGTCGTGCCGATTACTATTGTTGGCTCGCGCGAGGTGCTGAAGCCGGACTCTTTGCATATTCACCCCGGAAGCGTGCGAGTCATCATTCACAAGGCAATTTCGACCGAGGGCCTGACGGTCCATGACGTGGGCGACCTCTCGCGGCGCGTGCGGGAACAGATAGTTTCAGGATTAACGGCGGCCCTTCCGCAACTCGGCCCTCATGCCGGGATAAGCAGGGAACGGCAAAGCAACGGATGACGAATCGTCTCAAGGGTATCTTCGCAGGTCCATCTCGATGTATCAACGGTTGCACGGATGAACATTACACTTGAAAATCAGGTGGCGGTGATCACCGGCGGCTCCCGCGGGATCGGCGCGGCGTCGGTTAAGCTGTTTGCGGGTGCGGGCTGCAATGTTGTATTCAGCTACGCGCGGGCGGCGAGCGCCGCTCAGGATGTCGTGAGGGCGTGCCGCGATGCGCCGGGGGCCGTTCTGGCAATTCGCGCGGACATCACCAAAATGGCATACGCCCAAAAGCTGATCGAGAGAGCCATCCGCCGCTTCGGCCGCCTCGACATACTGATCGCAAATGCCGGCATTTGGAATGCCGCTCCGGAGCACATCGAAAAGATGACGGAGCGCCAGCGGGACAAAATGGTGGCCGTGAACCTCAAAGGCGTTTATACGGTGATCCGGTGCGCTGTGCCGCACATGATTCGGCAAAAGCGCGGGCGCATCATCGCCGTCTCTTCCACTGCCGGGCAGCGCGGCGAGGCGTTTCACACGCATTACGGCGCGGCGAAAGGCGGGGTCATCAGCCTGGTGAAGGGCCTGGCCACGGAGCTTGCCCCGCACAACATTCTGGTGAATGCGGTGGCTCCCGGATGGGTCGATACCGATATGTCGAAGCCGGTCCTCGCCGATCCTTCGGAGACTCGCAAGGCCATGAGCGCCATTCCGCTCGGCCGCTTCGCGCGCCCCGAAGAGGTTGCCATGCCGATCCTGTTTCTGGCCTCGGAAATGTCAACCTACATGACCGGAGAAATCATCAATATCAATGGTGGGAGTGTCCTTTGTGGTTAGGAGCAAACCCAATTTCCATCGACTCCTCGTCTGCGCCGCATGGATTGGATTAGCCGCAGCGACTGCTTCGTGGGCCGCACAGCAGCAACCGTCGCCGCCGGCCCTCCCCTCGCGCATCAGCCCCAGGGCGCAGGACCTTCTCAATCAGGCCATTCAGGCGCTCGGCGGGCAAGCATTTTTGAACTACAAGAATGTTACGACCGAAGGCCGCGTGTTTGGTTTTTCTCGCGGTGAAATGGCCGGCGTTGAGCCCTTTAAAAGCACTTATGCCCCGCCTGACAAGCGCCGCTTCACTTACGGCAAGGGCAAGCCGGTCACCCTGATCAACAATGGCGACGATGCGTGGGAAGTGGACCAGTACGGCCTGACCCACCAGTTGCCGGAACAGGTCCGCCAGTGGAAAATCGCGAACCACTACAATCTGGACAATCTGTTTCGTTCCATCATCAAAGCCCCCGGAATTCTGGTTCTCGACCATGGAGTGGACTTCGTTGCCAACCAACCGGTTTACGTCATCGAGATTGTTGATGCGGACCAAACCCGCATCCAACTCTATCTGCAGAAGTCCACATACCTTCCTCTGCGCGTTGCCTATCGCATCCAGAATCCCACCACGCAGGACTGGGACGATTACGTGGACGATTATGGCGATTACCAGCGCTTCGACGGCATTATGACGCCCATGAACATCACCCGCACCCTGAACGGCGAGCGCATCGGCGAGGTTTACCGCAACAAAGCAAGCTATAACGCGACGCTTCCTGCAAACTATTTCGAGCCTCCGCGCTGAGCAGGAAAACCATCTGCTATAATGACGGCGGGAGGTTTTGTGCGGCGTTCTGATAAAATCCGATCAACAACAATTCTCTGCGTTCGCCGCAACGGCGATCTAGTGATGGGCGGCGACGGCCAGGTCACCATGGGCGAAAGCGTGATCAAGCACAAGGCCAAAAAGATCCGCCGCCTGTATGGCGACAAAGTTCTTGCGGGATTTGCCGGCAGCACGGCAGACGCGCTTTCGCTTTTTTCGCGCTTTGAGCAGAAGCTCGAAGAGTTCCACGGCAACCTGAGCCGCGCCGTCGTGGAACTGGCCAAGGACTGGAGGACGGACCGCGCCCTGCGCCACCTTGAGGCGCTGCTGCTGGTCGCAGACAAGAAGGCTACTTATCTGGTGAGTGGCACCGGCGATGTGATCGAGCCGGATGACGGCATCGTGGCCATCGGCTCCGGCGGCCCTTACGCCGTTTCCGCCGCACGGGCGCTGGCCAAACACACGAAACTGACCGCGCGGGAGATCGTCCAGGAAGCGATGCACATCGCAGGACAAACCTGCATTTACACGAACGAGGAAAGTACCATCGAGGAGCTTTAACGGATATATACAATGGTTTTCTATTTACCTGAAAACATCGAAACCGCAACCACGCTGGACGAACTGACGCCGCGCCAGATCGTGGAAGAACTCGACAAGTATGTTGTCGGCCAGGAGGAAGCCAAGCGCGCCGTCGCCGTTGCGCTGCGCAATCGCATGCGCCGCCAGAAGCTTCCCGCCGAACTGGCGGAGGAAATCCTCCCCAAAAACATCATCATGATTGGGCCCACGGGCGTCGGCAAGACGGAAATCGCCCGTCGCCTCGCGCGCCTGGCCAACTCGCCTTTCCTCAAAGTGGAAGCCTCCCGCTTTACGGAAGTGGGTTACGTCGGCCGCGACGTGGAATCCATGGTTCGCGACCTGGTTGAAATTTCCATTGATATGGTGCGCGAGGAAAAAATCGAGGAGATTGCGGAAAAAGCCGAGCAGAACGCCGAAGAGCGCCTGCTGGACCTTCTGCTGCCACCGCCTACGCCTCCCCGCGGCGACAAATCCGAATCGGATGACGGCTACCGGACGGCGCTCGAACAATTCAAGCGCACACGAGAAAAATTGCGCGCACAGCTCCGCGAAGGCAAACTCGATGACCGCCAGGTGGAACTCGAAACGCGCGAGCGCAGCTTTCCTGCCTTCGAAATCATCTCCAACCAGGGCATCGAGGAGATGGACATCAACATCAAGGACATGCTCCCGGGCCTGTTCGGGCAGCGCAGCAAGAAACGCCGCATGCCGGTTTCGGAGGCCATGGATTATCTGATCCAGGAAGAAGAGAACAAACTCATCGACATGGACCAGGTGACCCGCATCGCCGTCGAGCGCGCCGAACAATCCGGCATTATCTTCCTCGATGAAATTGATAAAATCGCCGGGCGTGAACGCGGACACGGCCCGGACGTCAGCCGCGAAGGCGTGCAGCGCGACATTCTGCCGATCGTCGAAGGGACCACGGTCAACACCCGCTACGGCATGGTCCGCACGGACCACATCCTCTTCATTGCCGCTGGTGCGTTCCACGTCAGCAAGCCCTCCGACCTGATTCCCGAACTCCAGGGCCGCTTCCCCATCCGCGTAGAGCTCAAGTCTCTGAACGTTGAAGACTTCGTCCGCATCCTGAAGGAGCCGAAGAGCGCATTGGTCAAACAATACGTTGCGCTGCTCGAAACCGAAGGCATCAAGCTCTCCTTCACCGACGATGCGCTGGATGAGATCGCCAGCTTCGCCGCCAAAGTGAACGAACAGACGGAAAACATCGGCGCGCGCCGCCTCCACACGATCATGGAAAAGCTTCTGGACGAGATCTCATTCGAGGGGCCGGACCTGAAGAAGAAAATCGTGCGGATCGACGCCGCTTACGTCAGAAAGCAACTCGCCGAAATTGTGAAGGACCAGGACCTCAGCCGCTACATCCTGTGAACTTTCCATTGCGAACGTCCGATGCCGGCGGCGCTGCGGCCGCCTCCTTATTTCACGCACTCCGGTTGATATTCCACCTGCGTTCGTTCCACGAACAACTGGGACAATGGCGGGAGCGTGCAAGCGTAAAGCGGTCGATGAAGGCCGTTTGTCTTGTCGCGACGGTTTTTGGTCTCGCAAGCTGCGGCGTGCAGTCACCGCCGGAACCGCCACGAGTTGAAATTCCAATGCAGGTCACAGACCTGCGCGCCGTTCAGATCGGCCGCACCGTCAACATCACTTTCACGATGCCGACCCTCGCCACAGACGGGGAACTGCTCAACAAGCCGGTGGAGATTGAGGTCTTCCGCTCCATTTCTCCGTCGGGTCAGCCACCGGCCCCGCCGGACACGAAGAACACGCCGTGGCTGTCGCTGACTTCCCATGAATTGCCGCGCTATGTTCACAACGGCAAATTTGAATATTCGCTTCAACTGCCGCCCGACGAATTCCGCCGGCGCATCGGCTCAACTCTTTCCTTCGCGGTCATTGCGCTCACTCGCGGCTTTCGGGGGCGCGCCCGCAAGAGTCCGCCTTCGAACAGAGCTGAGGCGGCCTTTCTGGATGTCACGCAGCCGGTAACAGACCTTCAAGTGAAAGCGACGCAGACTGCGCTTCTGCTCACATGGGCCAAACCGTCAGAAACTCTCGCCGGCGCCGCGCCCACGCATCTTTCCGGGTATCGCATCTATCAGAGCGCGACGGGAAAGCCGGGCTCCTTCGAATTGCTTGCGACCACTGATTCAACTCAATACGAGGACGCAAATTTCCAATTCGGACGGCCGTATTATTTCCGCGTCAGCGCTGTGACTGAGATCGATGGGTCACAGGCGGAGAGCGAACCTTCAGCGCCTGTCGGCATCACGCCGCGCGACATTTTTCCGCCGCCGGTTCCCACGGGCCTCCAGGCCTTCAACGCCGCCGGCGCCGTCGATCTTCTGTGGGACGCAAGTGCCGCACCTGACCTCGCCGGCTACAACGTTTACCGCAGCACGGACGGCGGGCCGTTCGAGCGCGTCAACAAACAGCTTGCGCCAACGCCGATTTTTCACGATGCAACGGTCGCGCCCGGCCACCACTATCAATATTCCGTGACCGCGGTCGATCTTAGTGGTAATGAAAGCGAACGGTCGCAGCCGGCAAGCGTCACGACGCCGGCACCCGGTCAGCCGTAGCGACGGACTCATCTCACCTGGTGAATCCGTCCCGGCCACCGGCGGGGCGCACACGTGAAGTGCCGGTGTTATAATTCGCTAACACTCGGACAGGGTGCAAATTGTGAAGACTTGGTCGCCACTAACCATCGGAGTTGTCGCAGTTGCTGCGGGTCTTCTTGTCAGCGCCGGTACGATGACCTATCTGAAACTGCGCCGGAAGAAAGACCCGGCCGAGCTTGAGCGCCTTCGCCGCCTTGCGCTTGGTCGCACAGGCCGCATCACCTCCGGGGAAATCACCGGCCTCATTGAGCCGGAAGACGGTAAGTCGTCTCCGCTTCTGATTGCTTATCGTTACGACATCGCGGGCGTTACCTACGAAGTGACTCAGGATATTTCTGCGATGCCCGCCGTCGCCGCCGAGGCTTCGCGCCTGATCGGCCGGACAATCAGCGTGAAGTACGATACGAGGCACCCCACCAATTCAATTGTCGTTTGCGAAGAATGGTCGGGAGTTCGCAGCTCCAAACTCGGCGGATCGGCAGGCGACAGTACAGCGCCTGCTCCCGCGGAGCCAGCCAATAAGTCGTAGCGGCGGGCTGCAATAGTCATGCGTCCTCGTACCGGATTTACTTCGCCCTGCCGCTTGTTTGGAAGTAACGGCTTCGCAACCCATCTACACTCGACGCCGTCCCCGGCGACGTGGCCGCCTCCACGGCTTCGCATTCACGCACTGCAACAGGGATTCATGGCATAATCTCGCATATGAGATTACAGGCGAGACAATCCCTGACTGAAATCGCCGTGTTCGTTCTCATGGCAATGGCCGTGGGTGTCGCGCTTGAAACCATCGATGCCCCCGCCGCTCCAAACGAAGCGGACGCTCCGCAGTATTCCTCGGACGGCAAGCTCCTGCTGCCGCACGACTACCGGGAGTGGATTTATCTTTCCTCCGGCCTTGGCATGGAGTACAACCCGGCGCACAAGCCCGGAAGCGAGTTCACCAACGTATTCGTGAAGCCTTCGTCTTACCGAGAATACCTCCGCACAGGCCGATGGCCGGACCGCACGGTGTTCGTGCTGGAAGAACGTGCTTCGGCCACGCAGGGTTCAATTAATCACGGAGGCCATTACCAGACGGCGCTCGAGCATTTGGCAGCCTCCGTCAAGGACGAAAAACGCTTCCCCGAAAAATGGGCCTATTTCTCGTTCGCGGTCGGCACGCAGGAAGCGCCGCCCAACCCGCGCGAAGCCTGCTTCGCCTGCCACAACGCCCACGGCGCCGTGGATAATACTTTTGTGCAGTTCTATCCCACGCTCAAGCCTGTGGCCATGAAACACGCAACCTACAACACGGCTGAGGCTGCCGGAACCCAGAAATAACTTTTGCGCAGGTGAGAAAGCCTGGTCCTTCAACCAACTTTTCAAACGGAGTAAAGCCAATGACTGAGCCGATCCATGAATTGCACGAGCACGCCGAAAAGGCCCGGGAAGATTCAGGCCTCGTGGGAGCCACATTCACGATGTCGGTGATGGCCGTACTGGTCGCTGGTATTTCCGTCCTTGGCCACCGCGCCCACACTGCGACGCTGCTGGATCAGACCAAGGCGGCTGACGCCTGGGCAGAATACCAGGCGCGCAATATCCGCCGCCACACAGACCAGCTTTTCCTTGACCTTTTTTCCGTTGTGCCCGTGAAGGACTCCGCACAAGCTGGAAAATTGAAGCAGGAATACTCAGGCGAAGTGCAACGCTACGAAAAAAGTCTGAAAGAAACCCGCCAACGGGCTGAGGAATTTGACTCCGAGGCCCTTACGAACGAGGCAAAAGGTTCGCGGCTCGATCTGGGCGAGGTCTTTCTCGAGGCCGCGCTTGTGATTACTTCCATTACGCTCATCACGCGAAAGAAATTCTTCTGGATATTGGGCTCAGCACTGGCCATCACCGGAATCATGATCGCGATCGGCTCCGCGTGGGTCCATTAAGCTCAGATTTTTCTTCAGGCTCGGGAAGACTGCAAATTCGCAGGAAAGCATCCGGCGTGAGGCCGAACGGCCGCGCCAGGAGAAGTCGCTGACGCAAGATGGGCCGGCGAAAAAGGTTTGAGCAAGAAAGAGCAAAAAGAGTTGACCTGACGCGGAAAGCAAGACCACAGCCTGCTATTTTATCGGGCCACAGCGTATTCAACTCAACGCCGACTGGTGGTGCGCTTCGAGGCCGCAGGAATTTCAAGGCAAACCGCTGAGTTTTTTCCCAAGTTGGTCCGGTACCTAATGCAGAGATACGTTGCTGCGCTCAGGATGACATAGCGGGCGTCAGGTGAGGAAAAACTCACGGGCGAGCTTTTCCCAGGTGCTGCCGGTCAAATGTTCCGCAAGGTCCTCAACGGCGAGGCCGCCGTCCTGCGCGGTGGCCCCGGCGGCTGCCGAGATGCGCATGCGCAGTCGCGTAGCGGCTTCTTCCATCCAGTGGCGCGCAAGCGTTCCGGACAGCAGGTTGCGGAAACTTGTCCGCGCATCAGGCGCCTGGACCGTCACCAGCCAGCCTTCTCCGTAAGGATCGCGCGCAAGTAGCGTGGGGTCCTTCAGCACGGCCTCATTCAAGCCGGTTACTTCGCCTTCGATGGGCGAAACCAGTTCCGCCCTGCCGCCATTGCGAATGATGGTGGCAAGCTTCTGGCCCTGGCGAACCCATTGACCCCGCCGCGGAACGACGATCTCATCCGGCTTGCCGATCAGCCGCGCGGCAAAATCGTCCACCCCGACGCGCACGAAGTTGGGGCTCTCACCCAGCGCCCACGTGTGGCCCGGATGGTAGCTCAGGTTGCTGCGCACTTCGAACCCGCCTGCAAACGCCGGCCGCAATCCCGGCGCAACGGGGGCCTTGCGCGCCACCTGCTCGACCGCGGGCTTCTTCCCGTGCAGATAGTCGATCAGCAGAAACACCGCAAACGTTGCAAGCACCAAAAGGGCTGTCATTGCTGTCCTCCTTTGCCGCTTCAGTCCTGTCCTTCGGCAAAGGCGAAGAGCAATGCGCGGGCCAGTGCGCAAATTTCTCAGCTCCTTTGTGGCAATAGCGCTATCGGATTGAAAATCCGCCGGAAATAGCTCATGCCGAATATCGGGGGAGGCAAACACGCTGTTTCCCGGATCGGCCCGGTGATCAAATCAGCCACGGCGGCCGGGGTTATGCTGCAGGCGACGGCAAACGCATCTGCCGATGATTCATGCCATTAGCGACAAAAATCCGCGTCGATGAATTTTGCATCACGGGTGATGTAATCTTCATCGGCCCTCAGGATGGATTTGCGCCCGTCAATCATCTATTCTGGAACTGCAACCATGAGGAAATCCAACTGAGGCCGAAAGGAGCGAAATGAAGGTCATCGATCCCGTTTGCAAGATGCAGATTGAATCCGAAAAGGCGGCGGCCACGAGCCAGTACAAAGGCCAGACGATCTATTTCTGTGCGCCGGGCTGCAAGGTGAAATTCGACAAGGAACCGGAGAAGTATCTGGGCAAGTAGCGCGAAGCTGCGCGGTCAGACGACCGTCACGCTGATGACGGCCTGGCCCGTTGCGCCGTCGGGGTATGTGGATGTCGGGCCGCGCCCTTCAACACGGCCCTTGCCGTCGATGGCGCGGACGCGAATGCGGTATTTGCCGCGAGCGGGGTTCACCCAGGTGTACTTCCAGAATGTCCACACGATGGGTGAAGGGTTGCTGAAGATGGCCGTTGGCCTCCACGTTTTTCCGTCATCAAAGCTGATTTCGACTGCGCGGATGCCGTCCAGGTTACCGATCGCGTAACCCGCAAAATCGAAACTGCGGGCGAAGATTTTCGCGCCGTCCTTGAGATCGGTGAATCGGGCCTGCGCCCAGCGCTCGCAATCGTCGGACCAGCCGCGGCTTTCCCAATAGCCCAGATAGTGCTTGTCGAGCAGTTCGATGCGCGTCACCCATTTGGGCTGCTTCATGCCGAACTTGCCGGGAATAAAGAGCCGCACCGGGTAGCCGTGGACAGGCGGCAGGTCCTCGCCGTTCATCTGGTAAGCAATAAAATTCTCTTCGTTCCACAGGCGATCGAGCGTGTGCCCGGTGGAGAAACCGTCCGCCGCGTAGAGCGCCGCGTGCGTCGCTTTGGAGGAAGGCTTTGCGCGTTCGAGCAGCGGCTTCAGCGGAGTGCCGGTCCATCGTGCGTTACTGATGGCAGTGCCGTCGATGGGGTTTGAAATGCACTCGAGCGTATAGACCTTTTCGATCCGCGGCAGCTTCAACAGGTCCTGATAATTGATTGAAAATGGGCGCTCGACCAGCCCGTCGAATTTGAGTTCCCACTTGTTGCGGTCGAGGGTGGGCGTGCCGCCTTTCGAGGTAATGTAAAACTGATCGTTGGGCGTAATAGCCATCAGCGCCGCGCGGCTGCCATATTGCTCAAAGGCCTTCACCGAAAGCCCCGCCGGATCGCGCATGCCGTCCATCCAGCGGTTGGTGAAGGCGTATTCAATCAGGCCGATTCCGCCCGCCACCGCGCCGATAATCAGTGTCCGCCGCTCCATGGTGATATGCTATGAGATGTTCGAATCAGCCCCGGCGTTTCATCATATCCTGAATATGGAGGGTTCGACCTGAAGAATTCGACTGCCCGCACGGGCGGCGCCAGTGGGGCTCGGATCGCACGTTTTTACGACAGGGTTGCGCCCGTTTACGGGTTCTGGTCACAACTTTTCGAGAGCGGGGCCGCCCGGCGGGCCCTCGAAGCGGCCCGACTTTCAGGGACCGAAGCCGTGCTGGAGGTTGCAGTTGGCGGCGGGGAATTTCATTCTTCGCTGGCGCGGATGTCAGGATTGAGGCATTGTGTGGGGACCGACCTCTCCGCGAGAATGCTTGCACGCGCACGCCGCCGCCTTGAACTGGATGGCATCGAAAAGTACGCTCTTTGCCGTGCTGATGCGCATTCTTTGCCCTTCGGTGCCTCGACCTTTGATGTTCTCTTTAATCTTTATATGCTCGACCTTCTGTCGATCGAGGACGTTCCTTATGTGCTGCGGGAGTTTGCACGCGTGCTGAGACCCGGAGGCCGGCTGGTGGTCGTAACCATGGCCGAGCAGGTTCGTCTGGTTAACGCACTTTGGATGCGCCTTTATCGCTGCTTGCCAGTCTTAGTGGGAGGCTGTCGCCCGCTGCCCATCGCTGAAATGCTGGCTTCGAATCGATGGAAGATTGAATTGCGCGAACAGATTTCGCAATGCGGCTTCCGATCGGATTTGTTCGTCGCGCAATTTGCAAAGGTTGGAGTCCCATGAACGAAACGCCTGTGGTGCATCATCGCCGGCAGTACTGCTCGCGGTGCAATCATCTGATGTTCGATTTTTACGCTTCGGAGGACGGACACTTCGGCCTGGCCAACCTTTCCGGCAGCAGAGAAGTCGATGGCGGTCCGTCCGGGCGCGAAGTCGAGTGCCTGAAGTGCGGCGCGCGCTACCGCCTGCTCGACCGGCTGGACGCCATGGGCCAGGCAGCAAACCGAATTTAGCGCGTTGTCATGCTTGTCATTGTGAGCGTCCGGCACGCCATGCCGAGCGCGGCGAAGCACCGCTGTAGTTCCCTGAAGCTAAATGCGGAGGTCCCTCGTTCCGCTCAGGATGATAATTCACTGCAATCTTTTCAGAACACGCGCCTGATGTTCTCATATGGAAGAAGCTGTCTTCACGCCTGAAACTCTCGGCAGGTATCTGGCCGCTCGCGGGCTGGCCGAAAACGCGGCGGCGCTTTCGATTCACGAACTTGGCGGCGGCGTCTCAAACATTGTCGCGCTGATCGAAGGGCCGGGCATCCGCTGGGTGGTCAAGCAGTCGCTCGGCAAACTGCGCGTGAAGGACGATTGGCGATCACGCCGCGACCGCATTTTCCGCGAAGCCGATGCGATTGAAGCGCTCGGCGCGGTCCTTGACGGTGCGGTGCCGCAGGTGGTCCACGTGGACCGCGAACACTTTCTGTATGTGATGACGGCGGCCCCCGGCGGCTCAGTAGTGTGGAAGCAATCACTGCTCGAAGGCGATGTGCAATGCGAAGTGGCCGGGGCTGCGGGGCGTCTGCTTGCGGCCATGATCAAGGCCGGGCAGTCGCGGCCTGAATTCAAAGAACAGTTTGCCGACCGCACCGTATTCGATGAACTGCGAATCGATCCGTATTACCGCACCACGGCGGCGCGCCATCCGGACGCGCGCGATGCGCTGCACCGCCTGATCGAAGATTCGTGGAACATCCGAACTGCGCTCGTTCACGGCGATTACAGCCCGAAGAACATGCTGGTGCGCGGCAGCAACGTCTTCCTGATCGATTTTGAAGTGGTGCACTGGGGCGATCCGGCGTTTGATTCAGGATTTCTGCTGAACCACCTGATGCTGAAGTCGTTCCATCAGCCGCGTTATGCCGGACGGTACTTCGAAGCCGCGCGGGCGTTCTGGGATGTGCTCGAGGCGGGCATTCGCAGCGCCGCCATGGTGGATTTTGAAGCCATGACCGTGCGTCACCTCGGCGGATTGATGCTGGCGAGGATCGATGGTAAATCGCCGGTGGAATACATCACCGACGAAACGACAAAATCCCGCGTGCGCCGCACAGCGAAAATCCTGCTGACACAGGCGCCGCGCTCGGTTGAAGCGGCCTTTGAAATCGTCAGGCAAGGCATTGTGGATCGAGAAATGATTTAGTCCCGCCTCGTAATCTCATTAACAGCCGGAGACCGGAGGTCTGTATAATGCGTGATGGTGCGGGTGATGAAAGCATTTCCTTCTCTGAGGTCCGACCCTTGACGCTTGAAGAAAAACTTGAAGAACTCCGCCGCAGGCATGCCCTGGCTGAAGCCGGCGGCGGCCAGGAACGGCGGGCGCGCCAGCACGCCGAAGGCAAGCTCGCCGCGCGGGAGCGCATCGAACTTTTGTTTGACGAGGGCACGTTCGAAGAAGTCGGCAAATTCGTCGAGCACAACTGCCGCGACTTCGGCATGGAATCGCAGCGCATTCCGGGCGACGGCGTCGTGACCGGCTACGGCCTCATCAACGATCGCCTTGCTTACGCCTTCGCGCAGGATTTCACAGTTTTCGGGGGTTCGTTGAGCGAAGCCAATGCCGGCAAAATCTGCAAGATCATGGACCTCGCCATGAAGGTGGGGGCGCCGCTCATCGGCCTGAATGATTCCGGCGGCGCACGAATTCAGGAGGGCGTCGCCTCGCTCGCCGGTTACGCGGACATCTTCCTGCGCAACACGCTGGCTTCCGGGGTCGTCCCGCAGATTTCCGCCATCATGGGGCCGTGCGCGGGCGGCGCAGTCTATTCGCCGGCCATCACGGACTTCATCCTGATGGTTGAAAATTCCAGCTACATGTTTGTCACCGGCCCCGATGTCATCCGCACCGTGATGCACGAGGACGTCGCCAAGGAAGAACTGGGCGGCCCGCGCGCTCACAGTTCGAAGAGCGGCGTGGCGCATTTTGTCACGCGCGATGACGCCGAGTGTCTGGCGCTGATCCGCGAACTTCTTTCCTTCCTGCCGCAAAACAACCGCGAGGACCCGCCGTTTGTCGAATCCAGCGATCCCGCCGACCGGCGCGATCCCGAACTCGATACGCTGGTTCCGGCGGAGTCCGACAAGCCGTACGACATTAAGGAGATCATCCGCCGTGTTGTGGATGATGGCTACTTTCTCGAGGTACACGAGCAGTTCGCGCGCAACCTGGTGGTGGGCTTTGCCCGCCTGGGCGGCTACAGCGTGGGCGTGGTCGCCAATCAGCCTGCGGTGCTTGCCGGGTGCCTCGATATCGACGCATCGGTGAAAGGCGCGCGATTCGTGCGTTTCTGCGACGCCTTCAACATTCCGCTGGTCACCTTCGAAGACGTTCCGGGCTTCCTGCCGGGGACTCAGCAGGAATTCGGCGGAATCATCCGCCACGGCGCAAAGCTGCTTTTCGCCTTTGCCGAGGCCACTGTGCCGAAGCTCACCGTCATCACGCGCAAAGCCTACGGCGGCGCATATTGCGTGATGTCATCGAAGCACATCCGCACGGACGTCAACCTGGCGTATCCCACGGCGGAAATCGCCGTGATGGGCCCGGAAGGAGCCGTGAACATCGTCAACCGGCGCGAATTGCAGAGCGCCAAAGATCCGGAAAAACTGCGTCGGGAAAAGGTGGAAGAATACCGCAACCGCTTCGCCAATCCCTACATCGCCGCTGAGCGTGGCTACATCGACGCTGTGATCGCTCCGCGCGACACGCGCCCGCGCCTGATTCACGCGCTGCGGATGCTCGAAAACAAGCGCGATTCCCTGCCTCCCAAAAAGCACGGCAATATCCCGTTGTAGCGCCTGGGTTCAGCCCCGGCATTTGATGCTCTGCCGGACTGAAGACTCGTGCTAAATTGCCACGGCCATGCCGACGCACGTGTCGGCCGCGCCGTAGAAAAGAAACCACCGCTCGCGAAACCACGCCAGTCCTTCGATGAACGTTGTTCCCTCTTTGTACTGCCCGGTTTTCTCCCACGACTCCTCCGGCCAGAAGAACGGTTCCGCCGTGCGTTGCAGCAGGCGCGCCGGATCGTCGCCTGCGAACAAGGCCTGGCCGGCTGAATATTGCCGGACGGGAATGCGCGGGCCGGAGAGCATGCGGCCGTCGCTCATGCCGTTATAAAGAAGCAGAATTCCGTGAGGCGTCAGCAGCGCCGGTGGTCCCGGCTCAGTAAGCAAGGAATCAAAATGTCCCACGAGGTTTTTGGGGAGCACGATCATCAGATTGCCCGCACGGTCCAGCACGGGCGTCCAGTCGATGAGGTCATGCGACCATGCGAGCGCGGTTTCGTCATCGGTCTGCCAGTACATCCAGTATTTTCCGCCTGCTCGGGCAGCAAAGATTTGATCGCCGGATTTTCTTGTGACGATGGCCCCCGACTTTGACCATGCATTCAGGAATCTGCCGTCATAAGCCCTGCGAAAGGCCGGCCCGTAATGCCGCCATTCGTGCAGGTCGTTCGATGTGGCAACGCCCAGGCGCGCCGTCCTGCGGTCCCACATCGTGAAGGTAAGGACGAACGACCCATCTTCCGACTGCACGATCCGCGGGTCTTCGCAGCCGCCCGGCCATTCGTACTTCTGCCACTCGCCCGGCGCCGGATAGAGTACCGGACGCGGTTGCGCGATGAAATGCGCGCCGTCAGAACTTTCCGCCAGACCGATGCGCGACGTGTACTGCCCGATGCCGTGGCCCGTCGTGTCCTCTGCGCGATACAGAACGTACAGTTTTCCACGCCACGCAATCGCCGCGGGGTTAAAAACGTGTGTTGCTTCCCAATGGACCGGCCTGTTCGCAATGGGATCAAAAAAGACCGCCTCAGGACTTGGCCGCAGGATAGGTTGCCCGTCACCGGGCCGCGTGAATGGCCCCATCTGCCAGTCGCCTTCAGCCCTCACCGCCGACAACCCGCGTCGCGCAATGACGGACGCCGCCACGCCCCGAGCGATTCCCAGAAAATCCCTGCGACGCATAAGCCGCCATTATACGCCCCTCTTATGAGCCAAACGCCGCTGTGTCATTTCCGAACAAAATCCCAGCCATCGTCTCAGACTTCTTCGAATTCTTTTCTCTAAGCGCTTCATTCCAATGGCGGAAGAAAATTCCGTCCCATTTGTCCCATACGTCCCCACCGTCCCATTTCGCCTTGTTATGCTGATGGGGCCATAGTTCCGGAGCCTTTCGGGAGCGCTCCCAACGCTCCCCGATTTTGAGCCCGGACCGAATTAGAACAAGGAGGATTTGTGGAAAACACAAACGACACACTCACCCCCAGACAACTCGAATCCCGCCGTCTGAATGCGCAGAAGTCCACCGGCCCGCGCACGGCTGCGGGCAAGCGGCGCTCGGCGATGAATGCGCTCAAGTACGGATGCTGCACGGGCGCGTACACAATTGAGGAGAGCATGAAGATGCTCGGCGAAGACCCGCGGGAGTTTCATGCCTTTCGTGCAGGACTGATCGCGGCGCGGCGTCCCGCCGATGCGGTCGAGTTGATGCTTGTGGATGACATCGCTGCGTTGCAATGGAAAAAGCGGCGGCTCGACCGCGCCATGGAAGGCATGCAGGTGCACAACCTGGAAATGCTTGAGCTTGAACGCCACCGGCAGGCGCTCGAAGTCGGGCGCGAGACCGCCGACATTTCGCAGGAAGAAGTCCTTAAGTCCGGGCTGCGCCGCGCGCCGAAGTCGCCTGCCAGGTTCGGCGAAATTCTTGCAAACCTCGAAACCCTGGCTGTCGTGATCAGCAACAACGACTTTTCACAGGACATCGGGCCGGTGATTACGCTTCTCTACGGCGAATCGCCTACGCTGCGCGGGGCAGAAATCGCCAACATCTATCGCCGACTGGGCGAAGGAAATGTTGCTGAGGAGGAGCGCCAGACGCTCGCGGCCCGGCTGAAAATAGCGCTCGAGGAAGAAAAACGCGACGTCGTCGAGGAATACGTGCTTTACCTTCAGGAACACGTCCACGTTTCGCCTGCGCTGCGCAATTCCGCGCTGGCACCGACACACCCGCAATGGACAGCGATGATCCGACAGGAATACAACCTCGACCGGCAGATCGAACGGAAGCTCAAACTGCTCGACCAAATCCAGTTGAACCGCAGGCTGGAAGAACTGGCAGCAATGGCTTTTGCAGACCCCTCAAATGGGACAAATGGGACAAAAAAACGCGTTTTTGCAAAAACGAACCGGAGAAGTTATTGAAAACAAAAGATCGGGCCTGCAAAATGGGACAAAACGAACCGGAAAACGAAGCGGAGAAGTCGTTGAATACAAACACCTGCGGAAAAAACGAACCGGAACAAATCCAAAAAGGAACCGAGCCAACTTCCAAAAGCTCGACGTGAACATTGGCGCTATGGCGACACATAGTTGCCGCTGCGCTATCTGCTACGCCGGGTCAAGGCCCATAAGACTTTGACCACACGAGCCCACGGGCCGCGGCTTTTCTGTGTGCGAATTACAAGTAGCACGGAGGTTGCCACTCTTGATGCCGTGTAACCAAACACTGATCGGGGTCGCGAAAAACCGGGCGGAGGCCTTGACTTTACCCTTCCGAAGCGTAAAATCCGGCTTGATTGGGGGTAGATCCAATTTATGAAATGTCCGTACTGCGCTGAGGAGATCCAAGAAGAGGCCAGAATCTGCAAGTGGTGCCACAGCGACCTAACGTTGACGAAGGACCAGCCTTTACCCGAAGTGAGCGGTATGGCGACGGCCAGCCTTGTGCTTGGAATCTTCTTCTTTATCTTCCCCGCCGCTGTCCTTGCGATAATCTTCGGACACTTGTCCCGAAGCAAAATCAGGCGCAGCGGCGGAACCCTTGTTGGGATGGGAAGAGCTTTAGCGGGTTTAATCTTAGGTTACATGGGTGTAGCCATTATCCCCCTCCTCATCATCGCTGCGATCGCAATTCCGAACCTGCTGCGGTCAAGGATAGCGGCCAACCAGGCATCAGCGGTTGGTTCCCTGAGGACCTATAACACGGCCGAGGTCACCTACGCTTCGACGTACAACACCGGATACAGCGCGACTCTAGGTTACCTTGGCCCACCGGCCGCCGGTGCTATGCCAACAGCCACGGCCGCCGGTCTCGTGGACGATGTGCTCTCCGGTGGTTCTCCAACGGCCATGGGTGCAGTGAAAAGCGGCTACAGCTTCACCTACTCACCAGGGCCGGTCGTGGGCGGCCGCATCGATACGTACCAGTTCTGGGCCGATCCGGTGACCCGCGGAACCACAGGAACAAACTCCTACTACACGAACCAGTCCGGGGTGATTCGCGTGAATGCAAACAACACCCAAGCCAGTTCAGCCGACTCTCCCCTGGCATTTTGATGAGATTACTCCGTATGCGATTCGCGACGATCGACCGCTCGTGAACCACCAGTATGTAGTTCGTCTCCAGCTCAGTGAAAGTGCAAACTAAGGCGCTCACCCTGGGGATGGTATTTATTAAGAGGCAGCGATGAAAAGGTGTCCATTTTGCGCGGAAGAAATTCAAGATGAGGCAGTGCTCTGCAGGTTTTGCGGTTCAAACCTTTACCCAGGGTCAGTAAGCCCGCCAATGAAAGCTGGCGCGCCCGCAATTGCTCAGACCCAAACAAGCGGTTTTGCCATAGCGAGCCTCGTCTTGGGAATTTGCTGGTTGTATTGGGTTGGTTCAATCCTCGCCCTTATATTCGGCTATACTGCGAAGAAACAAATGCGACAGCGTCCTGGTCTTCTCAAGGGAGAGGGGATGGCCACAGCAGGAATAGTCTTGGGTTGGATCGGCGTTGCCACTTTAATTATCGCGGTTTTTATCGGGTTTTTTGCGGGCTTGTTTGCGCTGCTGTAGCCGGTAGTTAGACTCTGAATTTTCTGCCATATTCCTTTTGTACATAATGACAAACCGTTTGAGTCGAAAGAAATGCGCTTGCTATCAAACAACGGGCTACCAAGAAACCGCTGCAATGTGGATTTCGGCGATTATAAATCGCGGCTACAATTATTGAGGAGACAGATTGTTCAATAAAATCCTGGTTGCCAATCGCGGAGAGATTGCGGTTCGCGTGATGCGGGCGTGCCGCGAGATGGGGATTCGCAGCGTGGCGGTTTATTCGGAAGTTGACCGCAAGGCGCTGCACGTGCGCTATGCGGACGAAGCGCTGCCCATCGGCCCCGCGCCGGCCGTTGAGAGTTATCTGCGCATCGACCGCATCATTGACGCTGCGCGGCGCTCCGGCGCGGAGGCGATTCACCCGGGCTACGGCTTTCTGGCCGAAAACCCTGATTTCGCGCGAGCATGCCGCGATGCCGGCATTGTCTTCATCGGCCCTTCGCCTGAAGCGATGGAGTTGATGGGATCGAAGACGGCCTCGCGCCGCCTGGTTTCGAAGGCCGGCCTGCCCGTGATTCCCGGCACGGACACTGATCTCGAAAGCTTTGATGAAGTGGTGCGCGTGGCGCGCGCGATCGGCTTCCCTGTCATGCTGAAGGCCTCGGCGGGCGGCGGCGGCAAAGGGTTGCGCATGGTGGCGTCGGAGCAGGAGCTTGAATCCGCCTGGCGCAACGCGCGCTCGGAAGCGCAGAACGCTTTTAATGATCCCTCCGTCTATCTTGAAAAGCGGCTCGACCGTCCGCGCCACGTGGAGATCCAGGTCCTCGGAGATGAGCACGGCAATTTGATTTATCTTGGTGAGCGCGAATGCTCGCTCCAGCGCCGCCACCAGAAAGTGCTGGAGGAATGTCCCTCGCCGCTGCTGGACGAAGCGATGCGCCGCCGCATGGGCGAGACGGCGGTGAAGATCGGCAGGCTGGCGGGCTACACGAACGCCGGAACGGTCGAGTTCCTTGTCGATCGCGACCGTAATTTCTACTTCCTCGAAATGAACACGCGGCTCCAGGTGGAGCATCCGGTGACGGAGCTTGTGGTGGGCATCGATCTTGTCAAGGAACAGATTCGCATTGCCGCGGGCGAGCGGCTCGAGCGGCGGCAGGAAGATATCCAGTTGCGCGGCCACGCCATTGAAGCGCGCATCTATGCGGAAGATCCCGCGCGCGACTTCTTCCCTTCCCCCGGCCTGATCACGCGCCTCGCCATTCCCTCCGGCCCCGGCATTCGCAGCGACAGCGGCGTTTACGAAGGCTGGCGCGTGCCGCTTGAGTACGATCCGCTGCTCGCCAAGCTGGCCGTTTGGGGAACAGACCGTCGGCAGGCCGTGGCGCGCATGCAGCGGGCGCTCAGCGAATATGAAGTTGCAGGACCGCAGACGAACCTGCAATTCTTCCGGCAACTCCTCGCGCACCCGGAATTCATCGAAGGCCGGATTGACACGGGCTTCATCGACCGCGTGCTTGCGGAAGGAACGCTGAAGCTGCCTCCGCCGCCCGAACTCGCGCGTGTGGCGGTCCTGGCCGCGGCGCTCGAACTTTCGCGGCGGCGGGAATCACGCCGCACCGAGGCGCGCGCAAACGGCCGCGTCTCAAAATGGAAATCAGCAGGCCGCGAGGAGCAATTGCACCACTGGCCGCAACCTTGACGCAGGAAGAGCATGAATTTTGAGATTGAACTTCGTGAAGATGCGCGGACAGGCAAACATCGCCTGACGATCGAGCGGCCGACCGACGGGCGCGGCGGACTCGACAGTCTGCGGTTTAAGCTCGATGGCGAACCCATTGAAGCCGACTGGGCGGAAATCCGTCCCGGCCACTATTCCATCATCATCGATGGCCAGTCTTACGAAGCGCGTGTCGCGCCCGCTCCGGACGGCGCGCCGGGGCAGTCGGATTCCTGGGTGGTGACGATTGCCGAATACGATTTCCGCGTCCAGGTGCGCGATCCGCGCACGCGCCGTTTTGCCGGCCGGTCCCTCGGTCACGAAGGTCCGCTCGACTTGCTGGCGCCGATGCCAGGCAAGGTGGTCCGCGTGCTCGTCGCGCGTGATCAGGAAGTGGCGCAAGACCAGGGTCTCGTGGTGATCGAAGCCATGAAGATGCAGAACGAATTGCGCGCGCCCCGCGCCGGGCGCGTCACGGAACTTCACGTGCGCGAGGGACTTGGCATCGAAGCAGGCGCCCGGCTGCTGCGGCTGGAGTAAAGTCGATGAAGCATTGCACGTTGGAGTGGGCCTGGGCGCGTACCCGTAACTCGTCGGGCTGTCATGAAGTAATAACGGTTCAGCAGTGCGATTCAACAGTTCCTGGGACCGGCTCGAATTTCCAAGTCCACAATTACATGTGCAGCCTGTACGCTTATCCTGCCCTTTATTCCCCCAGCGGTACTTGCGAAGTTCCACACTCGCCCATCGCAAAGTCCCGAACGACTCCACTTCAGAAGGCTGACATTCGGGGTCCGGAATTGTGCCGGGCGGTACGGGCTGTTGAGAGTTCCCAAGACAGCTTGATCCGCCAGCTACAGGGAAGCAAACTACGGGGCGTGTGGATAACCGCACGCCCCGGAAAAATGGAGGGCTGAATCGATGAAGTGCTCTGCCAGCAGAACCACGCTGTCAGAAATCGTGCCGATCATAGCGCTCTTTCTTTTGTTCCCACAAGTTGCTTTATGCCGGGAGATGGTGAGGAAAGAACAGGACAGTCCAAGCCATGCCTCGCCAAAGGTGTTCGTCCTTGATAATACGGAGACGATCGGTTTCTCGCAGCCTGCCCCAACGGCCGTCGAGTCGTCCATAAAATGCGGCCCGAACGGGGAGATTTATGCTGTCTATAACGACAACCAAGCGGAGGACATCTGGAAACAACCCATCTCGAAAATCTCCATTTCATCGAAAACCGTGACTCAATACCGTACCCCGGCAATGCCAGGCTACTATAATCCAGCTCGCATTGACTTCAATGTCCAGGCGGATGGGACGCTTTACTCTCTGGTGCAGGTGTCTTCTAGCCGGCAATCTGACGAAAAGCGAAGGCTTGCCTACTTTCTGATAAAGTACCGCGACGACGGATCGGTCGACTCGCAAATCCGTGTTGGTGACGAATCTGGAAAGCGCGTCGAGCCGATGCGTGTGGCCGTCTTTGCAGATGGCGATTTCCTGCTTTCTGGAACCTATGGCCTGAGGCAGGAGGAAATTGCGGAGGGAGCGAAGCTGGATACCTTCGCAGGTATTTGGGGCCGTGAAGGAACGTTCTTGAGCCCAATAAAGCTCATGGAGCCGACTGCGGCCGCAAAATCTTCGCTGACTTCCAGCGTCATCCCATATTCAGAAAAACTGGCGAAAGAGGATGCGAACGCCGTCTCGCTCGGGAATCACACACTTTATTTCGGTTCACCGGATGAGAACATATATGCTCTGCAAGGGGCGCACAATCCGCACCTGTACGTTATTTCCACGACGGGAGACATTCTCCGCGAGACGATTCTCAAACCGCCCTCGGCCAGCTTAACTCCTGTTCAGATGTCAGGGGCGGGAAGCGGATATCTCTTTATTTATTACTCCCACATCGTCGTCGGTGTTCCGGAGGAGGATATCAGCCAGCCTGGTCTGATCACCGTGTTGAACCAGCAGACCGAGCAGGTGGTCGCGGTTTATAAAATGCCATCCAATACCGAGGGCTTTTCAGTTCCGGCTTGCGCCGACTCGTCAGACGACTTCCTGTTTCTCGGTGCGGACAAGAATAACCACCTTGCGATACTGAGGTACGCAGCCCGCTAACGTCGGCCGACACAGGGCGTTGCCAGCACCACTATGGTGATTCCCGAATGGAATGGTGAGCGACACGCAAGCCGCCTGGCTGTATTCGCCGCATGAAATTGGCTCAATACATGGGGGCATCGGGCGGGCAAGGCGGCGCTCGCTGCGGAAAGGAGTCTAGAACGGCTGTTTTACAATCTGTTCGGCAAGGAGGTTGCGGACCTTGGCTTTGTCGCGCAGGGTTTCAATGTAGGCGGCTTTCAGCAACTGTTGTTTCTCGTTCAGCAGGGTCTCGCGGATGCGGCTCTGCACTTCAGGATCGCTGAGGGGTTCCTGCCCGGCCTTTTCAATGCCGAGGAGCTTGACGATGTGGTAGCCGTCGCGCGCAGCGATGATTCCTGAAATCTGGCCCGGCTTCAGGCTCTTGATGACCTTCTCAAGCGCAGGGTTTGCAGCCAGAGCGGATTCCTGGACATAGCCCATGTCCCCGCCGTTCAGGGCGGTTTTCGGGTCTTCGGAGTAGTTCTCGGCAACAGTGGCGAAGTCCTGGCCAGCGCGAAGCTGGGCGTAAAGGGCCTGGATTTTTCGCTGCGCCATCTCAGCGGTCTTGGCATCATCGTTTTTAAGGTTATGAACGCTGTTGCTCGATCCCGGCGTTACTTCGATCTGGGCGAGGTGGTATCTGGTTTCCGGCACGTCAAAGGAGGCCTTGTTACGCTCATAATAGCCGGAGATTTCGGCTTCGCTGACCGAAACGCGGGAGTTGACGTCACGGTTGAAGAGCTTCTCGAGCGTCAGGGAACTCCGGACGTCGTCGCGAAGGTCGGCTTCCGTGATGCCCTGCGCTTTGAGTCGCTGTTCAAACTGCTCTTCCGAGTAAGGACTCTTGAACTGGGCCATCTTCGTGTCAATCTCCGATTCCGACACGGTGATTCCGGAGCGCGCGGCGTAGGCCAGAAGAATCTGCTTGTTGATGACCTCATTCAGGATGTTGAGCTCATCGATCAGCACTTCGGCCTTATCTTCTGCGCCGCTCTTGCCGCCGTTCAGCCGCTGGTAGATTTTTTCGATCTGGGACCGGTAGATCGGATGTCCGTCAACCTCAGCCCAGACGTCTCCGGCGCCGGTGTTCTGCCGGCGACACGCCGGCGACAGAAAGGTCATGGCGACGACGGCGGCAAGCCCGGTGAGCAAGACCAGGCTGCGGCGCCGCGGAGTGGGCTTCGAACATTTCGGTTCGCCATTCAAGATGGCCCCGCCGGTCCGGCTGAAAGCCATGAAGCGGTGGGCAATTCGGCGCACATCTGATAAAATTGACAATTGCGTTTTCAAGGTATTTTCCATTTCTTAAGGAGTCACTGATGGCGCGTACTTGCGAAATTTGCGGTAAAGGTCCTTCCTACGGGAACAATGTGAGCCACGCTCATAACCTGACACGCCGAAGGTGGAACCCCAATCTCCGCCGCGTCCATGCCATTGTGAATGGTGCGCGAAAGACACTGCGCGTCTGCACAGCCTGCATCCGCGCCGGCAAGGTCACCAAGGCCGCCTGACCAACCTTCAACAGCCGGCAGCGCGGTAATCGAAAACAGCATCTTTAGCGCGGAATAGTGGCGGCATGGCCCGTCCGGGCGCGCAGTGCGGTTTCAGGTCCGCTGAACGCGCTCAACGCTGTACACTCCGTCAATTTTCCGGAGCGTTGACATTATCCTTTCCAGGTGCTCCTTGTCAACGATGTCCACCGTCACGTCAATTGAGGCCTGATTATCGCCTGTGCGGGCTTCAATGCCCTGGATGTTGGAATGGTCGCTGCTGATGGCCGCCGTCACGTCCGCCAGCATACCCTGGCGGTCCGTCGTCAGCAGGGTGAGGCGCACGGGATAGAAGGTGTACTTCGGCCCGCTCCATTCGACTTCGATGCGGCGTTCCGCGTCATACATCAGGTTCTGAACGTTCGGGCAGTTTTTCGAGTGGACCGAAATGCCTTTGCCGCGCGTGATGTAACCAACAATCTCCTCGCCGCGGATGGGGTTGCAGCACTTTGCGCGATAAACCATCAGGTCGCCGTGGCCGTGCACCTGAATCGCAGCGTCGGAGCGCAGGCCCAGCACGCGTTTGAAGGTGCTGGTCAGGCGTGAAGGCTGGCCCGGCTCATGGACAGCTTCCGGGCTGAGCTTGGAAAGGACCTGGCGCGCGGAATATTTCCCAAAACCGATTCCGGCCAGCAGGTCATCGACCAGCGAGCACCCGTACTCCTTGCCAACGCGGAGATAATCATCCTCTGTAAACTTCTTCAACGTGATGTCATGCTTGCGCGCTTCCTTTTCGAGCAGCCTCCTGCCGATCTCGACCGCCTGCTTACGCTGCTCGATGTTGATCCAGTGCTTGATTTTGTTTCGTGCGCGCGAGGTCTTGACGTGCGCCAGCCAGTCACGGCTGGGGGTCTGGCTGGCCTGGGTGATGATTTCAACGATATCGCCGTTCAGCAGCTTGGTCTTCAGCGGGACCATCCTCCCGTTCACTTTCGCGCCGACGCAATGATTGCCGATCTCGGTGTGGATGGCGTAGGCGAAGTCAATGGGCGTGGCCTCGCGCGGCAGCACAATCACCTTGCCCTTCGGAGTGAACGTATAGACCTCCTGGGGGTAGAGGTCTATCTTGAGTGTGGAGAGGAAGTCGCTCGAGTCCTTCATCTCCTTCTGCCACTCAACCATGTGCCGCAGCCAAGCAAAACGCTCGGCGTCCTGCACCGTGGTTCCGTGGCCGTCCTTGTATTTCCAGTGGGCCGCAATGCCTTCCTCGGCAACGCGGTGCATCTCTTCCGTGCGGATCTGGACTTCAAACGGCTGGCCGTGCGGGCCGATCACAGAGGTGTGGAGCGACTGGTACAGATTAGGGCGAGGGATGGCGATGAAATCCTTGATCCTTCCGGGGACAGGCCGCCACGTGTTGTGAATCACACCCAGCGCCGCGTAACAGTTCTTGACATCGTCGGTGATGATGCGGATGGCCAGCAGGTCATAAACCTGCTCGATACCGATGTTCTGCCGCTTGAGCTTTTGCCAGATGCTGTAGAGCCGCTTGATCCGGCCTTCGACGCGCGCAGGAATTGAATTCTCCTTCATCTTGGCCTCAACCAGCCGCTGGACCTCGGCAAGGAAGTGCTCGTTGACTTTTCTCCGGCTCTCAACGGCCTTCTTGACTTCCTGATAGGCATCGGGCTCAAGATATCGGAATGAAAGGTCCTCCAGTTCTCCGCGTAACTTCCCCATGCCCAGCCGATGAGCGATGGGGGCATAGATTTCAAGCGTCTCGTGGGCAATCCGCCGCTGCTTTTCAGGAGGAAGATACTCAAGCGTGCGCATGTTGTGCAGGCGGTCAGCAAGCTTCACCAGCACCACCCGCACGTCGTCCACCATGGCCAGCAGCATTTTGCGGAAGTTTTCCGCCTGCTGTTCCTCAGGGCTCAGGAAGTGAATGCGGCTGATCTTGGTGACGCCCTCGACGATGCGGGCCACTTCGGGCCCGAACTGCTGCTTCAAGGCGTCAATGCTGGCTGAAGTATCTTCGACCACGTCGTGCAGCATGCCGGCGGCGAGGCACACCGTATCGAGGCGCAAGTCGGCGAGGATGTTCGTGACTTCCAGAGGGTGCGTGATGTAAGGCTCCCCCGACAACCTCTTCTGCCCCTGGTGCTTTTCCTGGCAAAGGAGATAGGCATTACGCAGCACGGCCAGATCGTCATTAGGACGGTAAGCCTGGACCTTGCGGAGGACCGTTTCAAACTGCGTCATGTTCACCCATTTCATTCTAGGCCACTGCTGTTCACGTCTTCAAGTTGGCCTCAAATGGGTACCGGAGCTGAAACCGTGGCAGCAAAGTAATGCCCAGCCAGCAGGGAAATGGACTGAATCGATTCGGATCTGAACTCGAAGGGTGAAGTCGGACGAGAAAGGAGCTGGAAACAGAAAGGCCCTCCGAATTTCTAACCAGGAAACTCGAAGGGCCCCGGGAGTGGTTCTGCAGAGAGGTTATGACCCCTGCGATGTTGACTTGGAAGGTGCGCCCTGCCGGAGTTCCATGGCTTTCTGCTGCCAATCGTTGGCTGTCTTCAGATCAGCGAGGCGGTCGGCGGGGTTTTTCTCAATGTCCGCCTTCTGCCGGTACAGGAGGTTCATATACGCCATGCTGTTGAAGTCGTTCGGCTTCAATTCCAAGGCTTTATTAAGGGCCTCGATTCCTTCGTCCACCAGCTTGCTGTTCTGTGCTTCCAACTGCACCCGGTACTTTTCGGGCAAAGGCTTGAGGTTGCCGTGTTCATCGGGCATCAGAAGATCAAGGTCCTTGCGGATCTTGCCGTCAGCCTGAAAAGCCTGCGCCCAATCAATCACACCGATCCAGTAGTAAGGCTCGGGGTTGTTCGGTTCATACTGGATGCGCCGGCGCTGGTACTCCTTGGCCTTGTCAAAATTTTTCATGTTGTAATAAATCTGCCCGATGCTTGCCAGCGCCGTAGTGTTCTTGGGATCCATTTTCAGTACGTCTTCAAAAGCCTGGATCGCCTGCTCCCCGGTTTTAATGTTCTCGGGCGAGTCCCCTCCAGGAACATACTGCTGGGCGTAGGCTGTGGCCAGGTACAGTCTCGCATTGATCAGGCCGGGGTCCAGTTGCACCGCATTTTTGAAATGCTCAATAGCCTCTTGAAACTGGGCATTGCGGTATGACTGCACTCCTTTGTTGAGCTGGTCTCTGGCTTTGAGGGCCCTGAAGGCGCTACAGCCGCTGGTCACGACCGCCAGCAGGACCAGACACACTGGCGCCAGCAAATAACGACGCATCGTTGGTTCCTCCGTAGATCAGATTTTTGCAGGGCTCCGGAGCGCTATTGTTGTTCTTCAATCGCCTTCGTAATAAGCCCTATTTTGTCGGCCCCGGCTCCCTTGGAGATATCGATCAAAAGCGCCACGTCCTGGAAGGGCAGCTTCGGATCTCCCTTAATGAACATGATGTGTTCATTGCGGTTCTTGAAGATGTCCTCAAGGCGCTGTCCAAGGTCGTTGACCGAAACCGGCGTCTGATTGATTGAGATCGCTCTTTGAGCGTCAATGGATACGACAATCGTTCGCTCGATAACGTCCTTGTTGGGTTTTTGGTTCTTGTCCGGTTTGGGGACAAGAGCATCCAATCCGTGCGGAATCCTGGGCTGAATGATCATGAAAATGATCAGCAGCACCAGCAGCACGTCAATCAAGGGCGTGACGTTCAGGTTCATCATCGTGCCGCCCTTGCCGCCACCAACGGCCATTGCCATACGACTACCCTCCTTTGGCCTCTTGAAGGCCGCCTTTGCCTGATGCCGGCGCTATTGCGTCAGTGGAACGTTCACATTGGGTCTTACACGTTCGGTGATCAGGCCCAACTGCTCGATCCCTGCGGCACGGACGTTGTCAACAACAGAGACAACGTCGCCGTATTTCGCGCGCGCGTCGCTTTTGATAAACACCACCTTGTTCAGGCGGTTCGCCATCAGGTCGCTAACCTGTTTCGTGATATCACCCATGGCCACAGGCTGGGCGTTAAGGAAGACTTTCCCGTCCCGCGTGATTGCCAGTTCCACCGCGTTGGTTTTCTCAGCATCCGGCATCTGTCGCGGGTTATGGGCTTTTGCGAGGTCAACCGAAACGCCCTTCTGGAGCAGTGGGGTGATGACCATAAAGATGATCAGCAGCACCAGCATGACGTCCACGAGCGGCGTCACGTTGATGTCCGACACCTCACCCAGCGCTGCGCGTTTCGATGCCATTACTTCTTCCCTCCGGAGCTCTTAATAAAGTAATCCACCAGTTCGGAAGAAGAGTTGTCCATCTCGACGTCGAAGCCCTCGATCTTGTTCGTGAAGTAGTTGTAGAGCCATACCGCGGGAATAGCGACGAACAAGCCGATAGCCGTAGTCACCAGAGCTTCTGCGATACCGCCGGCTACTGCGCCGAGACCGGTTGACTGTGTAGTAGAAATGCCCTGGAACGCGTGAATGATTCCGAGCACCGTTCCGAACAGTCCGACGAAGGGCGCCGTCGATCCGATCGTGGCAAGGCTCGAAATGCCTCGCTTGAGCTCCGCGTGAACAATCGCGGAAGCCCGCTCGAGGGCGCGCTTCGAAGCCTCGATAGTTTCACCCGGAATGTCGGCTGAGACCTGGTGCGCCTGAAATTCCTGCAAACCAGCCGTGACCACTTTCGCCAGGTGGCTCCGCTTGTTCTGCTCGGCGATCGAGATGGCTTCGTCCACTCTGCCGTCCTTCAGTGCTCCGGCAACCGCGGGAGCGAAAATTCGGGACTGCTTCCGTGCCGCCTGGAAGGCGATATATCGGTCAATTGCTACACCGATCGACCATGCGGACATGAAGAACAACACAATCACGACCGCCCGGGCCGACCACCCCATCGACTTCCACATATCAAGGGGGTTAAAGGAAGTAGCTGTCGATGTTTCCTGAAACAGCAACATCATGGTAAGAACCTTAGCTCCAAGCATACTTTTTCTGTTTCCTCCTCAAGGAATTTTAAAGACAGCCGACTACCCCGCCAGGGTAAAGTTCACATCGATCTCCGTCACAACTTCCACAGGTTCGCCGTTCAATAGCGTCGGCTGGTAGCGCCATTGTTTTACCGCATCAAGAGCGGCTTTGACGAGCAAGGGGTGGCCGCTCAGAACTTTTAAATCCTGAATTGTTCCGTCCTTCGCAATCACCGCCTCAAGCCTCACGGTGCCCTGAATACGGGCCATCTTGGCAAGCGGCGGATATTCCGGTGGAGGATTGTAAATTCCCTTGGCGGCTTCCACCTGGCCGCCGACCCTGATTCTCTGAGGCGTTGCGGGCTTCGGTGGAGGCGGTGGAGGCGGACCTCCCGCGATACCGCCGATAATTCCTCCGAGAACACCGCCCATCTGACCTCCCGGCACGCCGCCGGCAACGCCGCCGACCACGCCGGTTGACTGGGGCTGAATGGGCTGGTCCTTAATCTTGGCAATTGTCTTGGGAATGACCGTCGGGGCCTTCATCAGATCCTGAATGCTCACCCGGTGGACAACAACCGGCGGGGCTTTTGCGGGCGGTGGTGGCGGCGGAGGCGGTGGCGGAGGCGCAACCAGGAAAGTCATCAACTGCGCCTTGGGCAGCGCCTCCGTGTAAATCAGCGGGATGATAATCATCACCCCGATGATGATCACTTCGAAGATGTAGGCGATCGGAAGAGTGGCCCGTTTCCAGTTGTCCGTCTTAGCCGCCGAGTAGCAAAGATACGCTACAAAGCCAATCAGGTTAAACAGGAATGTAATGATCATCCATGGCCACGTGGCCAGCTTGAGGTGCTTCGTGTCAGCATACACGTAACAAAGAATTAACGCGTAAAAGAAGAAGATCACCCCCAGAATCGTCGATTGAGTTATCAGAACTTTGAATTCCGGCGTCTCAATCAACGGCAGACCGAAATAGCCCACCAGGAACCCAACAATCCCCACCGCAAGCGAAACCAGCCAGTGCACGCCCTTCAACACAGGCTCGCGAGTCGGCGAGGAATCCAGCAGCGTGTCACCCAGCATGATGCTCACCCCCTCTCTTCGCCGAAATCCGAGCCATCATACCACTCCCGAATTCCGACAGGAGAAATTTATTATCGTTTTGCAGTTGCAATTTCCCGCTCATAGACCCTGCGCTTCTCCCTGACGCCGCCCTTCCCCGCCCTGCTCTGCCAGTACACCAGGATGGGACTTGCAATCGCGATCGAAGAATACGTCCCGATCAGGACGCCCACGACCATGGCAAAAGCAAACCCGTGGATGACTTCTCCTCCAAACAGGAAGAGCGCGAGGACAGCAAGGAAGGTCAACCCTGAGGTCAGGATCGTCCTGCTGAGGGTCTGGTTAATGCTTCGATTCACCAAATCGGCAAAATTCTCCCGCTTGCTCGACGGCAGATTTTCCCGAACGCGATCGAAAACGACGATGGTATCGTTCATCGAATAACCGACAAGCGTCAGCAGGGCCGCGATAACGTCAAGGGTAATCTCTTTTCCGAAAAGAGAAAACAAGCCGATTGTTATAAGAACGTCATGAAAGACTGCAATAACCGCCGACACGCCATAAATTAACTCAAAACGAAACCAAATGTAAACGAGCATTGCGGCGAGACCTGCTAATGTTACATAAACCGCCTGGCGGCGCAAGTCCGAACCAACCTTTGGTCCCACGATCTCCGTGTTCCGGACCGTGAACCCTGACAGATAGAAACCCTTTTCAAGCGCGCTGATGACGGCGGGTGTGACGCCGGGCACATTGCTCAATTGCTGGAAATCAGCGATCAAGCCGCTTTGCGGCGGATTGTCTCGGAACTGAACCATCGCCGCAGCAAGTTTCTCGTAGGTGCTGGTCGCGGTATCCAGCCCTTTCGACGCCATACCCAGAGGGTCGGAAACCAGCAGGTAATCTTCGATGTTCTTCGATGTCGCGTTGTTGAAGTCTGACTTGCCGGCGGAAGCGCCGCCGTACAGCGAGGTGAGTGCTTTCACAATGGCGTTCTTTCCAGCGTCGAGCGCCGAACCTTCGGAAGCGCCCTCCTGCAACGGCAGCTCAATCATCACCGAATGCTCAGAAGCGGGTCCGATGCTCTGAATGCTTGCGCCCTTCCAATTATCCTTCGCCAGTTCGCGGCGGATTGCGCCAAGGTCCGGGGCCTTTGCAAACTTCACCGTGACTTGAGTGCCGCTGCGGAACTCAATTCCGTAAACCAGCCCGTGATGAACAGCTATTGAGAGAAGCCCGGCCACCAGGAGGGCAAGGGAAGCGCTGATAAAATACCACTTCTTCCCCATCCAATCGATGTTAGGCTCGTGGAAAAATTCCATTCATTCACCCGCTCAGGCATCTGTATGCATAGACACCGGAAACGCTTCTGAAGTTCCCGAAATCCTAAACGCTAAGAGCTTCGCCCTTTTGCCGCCGCGACAGGACGTAATCAAAAATCGTTCTAGAAACATACACCGAAGTGAAAAGGTTTGCAATCAGTCCGATGGTCAGGGTGACGGCGAACCCCTTGATCGGCCCGGTCCCGAACGTAAAGAGGATGGCGGCGGCGGCCACTGTCGTTACGTGCGTATCGAGAATTGTACGGAACGCGTGCTCGAATCCCGCAGCGACGGCGGCGCCTGGGGCTTTGCCGTGCCGCAACTCCTCCCGGATGCGCTCAAAGACAAGCACGTTGGAGTCAACGCCCATGCCGACCGTCAGGATCACGCCCGCGATGCCTGGCAACGTCAACACCGCCTGGAAATACGCAAGGACTGCCATCAGAATAATCAGGTTCAGGATCAGTGCAACGTCGGCATTCACTCCCGCTCCGCGATAGTAAATCAGCATGAACAGCATTACCGCGAGGAAACCCACGATGCAGGCGATGATGCCGTCCCTGATCGAGTCCGCCCCAAGCGACGGTCCCACGGTGCTCTCGTTAATGTAGCTGATCGAGGCCGGCAGCGCGCCGGAGCGAAGCATCAACGCCAGGTCCGAAGCCTGCTGCGTGGTAAAGTTCCCGCGGATCTCGCCGGAATCCGTGATCCTGCTGTCGATCACAGGAGCAGAAACAACACGGTTGTCGAGGACGATCGCAAGCTGCTTGCCGACATTCTTC